>CEQY01201819.1_pt1 | contig 29637 bp, 34 predicted proteins | sample 361391 | NCBI WGS metagenome assembly CEQY01 (sample SAMEA2621075, study PRJEB7988) | marine metagenome | isolation source: saline water (ENVO:00002010), including | reverse complement strand
GCCAGCGAATCAGAAGTACAACTTAAAGTTGCCTTACAAAAATCAAAAAATATTCCTTTGATCAGAGTCGCTAATGAAATTGGATTTCAAAAACTGGAGCAAGCTCTCGTCCATAAAATCCCTCGGCTTAAAACTCCCTTGGAGGAATTTCCAGCTCAGCTCCTGGGCGCGCTGGAGTTATCCATGGAAGAAGTTTTTGTTACCTATAGTAATTTTATTCAGAATAAATGTTTAGAAATTAAAAACAAAGACAAAGAATTTGAAAATTCAGTTCTCTATTATATGAGTGTGGCCAGTGAAACCACGATAAGCAAAATCGCTAGAGCACCTCTGAAGTATGCGAATATTTTCGGAAAAACGGGGACCTCAAATAATGGATTGGATAATTGGTATTTTGCTTTTGATGGCAGAAATTATTACGTCCTTTGGTTTGGAGTGGAGTCTGAGCGGGATAAACAAAATCTAGCTCGGGTCTCAGGGGCAGTGAGTTCTTTTCTTATCTTTCAAAACTTTATTAATCACCGGGGAAAACAAATCTCAGAGATCATATGTGACTAATTATTCTGCGCCGCGCGTGGCATTTCTTGAGCGTTCTTAAGTATTTATCCTTGCCAAATTTTTGAGCAGTCAGTATATTTTGAACATCAATAAATTGTAGGGGTGTCGTCAAGTGGTAAGACATCAGATTTTGATTCTGACATGCGCAGGTTCGATCCCTGCCACCCCTGCCACTTTTAAGGAGTTTTATGAGACGAATCGTCCTTGTATCCGGTACTTCTAATAAAACCCTATCCAATAAAATTTCCGAATTTTTAGATGTCCCCCTGGTTGACCCGCAAATAAGAAGGTTCGCCAACGGTGAGATTTTCTGTGAAATTGAAAAAAATGTTCGTGGTGCAGATGTATTTATTGTGCAAACCACTTCGGCTCCCGTGAATGACAATCTGATGGAACTGCTGATTATGATTGATGCGCTTAAAAGGGCATCCGCTGACTCTATCACCGCAGTGGTTCCTCATTATGGATATTCGAGACAGGACAGAAAAGCCAGTCCTAGAACACCTATATCCTCGAAGTTAGTGGCTGATCTTTTAACCGTGGCAGGGGCCAGTCGAGTGATCACCATGGATCTTCATGCTGGTCAGATCCAAGGTTTTTTTAATATACCTTTTGATAATATATTTGCTTCCCCCGTTTTTCTTAAATACATCAAAGACAATATCGATTTAAGTAATCTTACCTTGGTGTCACCTGATGCTGGGGGAGTGGAGCGAGTTCGTTGGTATGCTAAGCGATTAGAAAAAGACATTGCCATGATCGACAAAAGACGAACAGGACCTAATGTGGCTAAGGCCATGAATATTGTCGGGGATGTAAAAGATAAAGATGTCATTATTGTTGATGACATGATTGATACCGCCGGAACCTTGGTGGAAGCGGCAGCAACCTTAAAAAAACATGGTGCCAAAAAGATCTTTGTTTTCGCTACTCATGGAGTCTTCTCTCCACCAGCGGCACAAAGAATCTCAGAATGTGATAATCTTGATCAAGTGATTGTTACTGATACGATTCCACTCACTGGGGAGATGAAAGATACGGGGAAAATCACCGTGCTTTCAACCGCTGAAATTTTATCCAAAGCTATTCATAGAACATTTAACCATGACTCTGTCAGTTCATTATTCATTTAATAATGATTAAGTTAATCGTTGCCCTCGGAAACCCTGGTGCTGAATATGAACTTACAAGACATAACGTGGCTTGGCTGCTTGTAGATACCCATCCTAAAATCGCAGAGAATAATTGGAAAACAAAATTTAAAGGTGAGTATACTGACTTCAGTGTTCAGGGAGAGAAAGTCTATGTTCTCAAACCTCAAACCTATATGAATCTGTCCGGTGAATCTGTGCAGCCCCTTTGTCAGTTTTTTAAAATTGACCCTCGTGAAATTTTGGTTGTACAGGATGAATTGGACCTTCCTTTTGGACAAATCCATTTCAAACAAGGGGGTGGGCTGGCAGGACATAACGGATTAAAGTCCATTGCTAAGCACCTAGGTACTCAAGATTTTATGCGTATGCGCATAGGTATCGGAAGACCACCGAGGGGAAGTGTTTCGAATTGGGTGCTCTCAAAATTCCCCGCTGAACTTGATACTGAACTTGGGATAGTTATGGAAAAAAGTAATCAAGCTCTCGATTATCTGTTGGAAAATGGCTTTAAAAAAGCCTCTAACACGTATAACAAAAAAGATTTTTTAGCTCTTAATTAAAGTATTTTTCTTGGAAATCTCAGCTAGTTAATGTAGTTTTATCTCTCACAAATAAGGAGTTTTCATGGCGTTAAATGTTGGAATTGTTGGTCTACCAAATGTGGGAAAGTCTACTATTTTTCAAGCTATAACCAGTGCCCCCGCTGAGGCAGCTAACTATCCATTTTGCACCATTGAACCCAATGTTGGAATCGTCCAAGTTCCTGATGAAAGAATTGGCAAAATTACAGAATATATTAAACCCCAAAAAGTAATTCCTGCTGTTATGGAATTCGTTGATATTGCTGGACTAGTCGCGGGTGCTTCCAAAGGGGAAGGTCTAGGGAACCAATTTTTGGGTCATATTAGACAAGTTTCGGCTATTGCCCATGTCGTCCGTTGTTTTGAAGACAGTGATGTCGTTCATGTGGCAGGAAAGGTTGATCCCCTCTCGGATATCGAAGTTATAAACATAGAGCTGGCTTTTGCTGACCTTGAAACAGTTGAGAAGAGAATTTCAAATCTGGCTAAACTCATGAAGTCTCATGATAAAAAACAAAAAGATAAAGCCGCTATTGCAGCCCCTGTACTTGATCGTTTAAAAGCTGCCCTCGAGCAAGGAAAGCCTGCTCGAAGTGTTGAAATGGATGAGGAAGAAAGAGAAGCCATTAAAGACCTTCACCTCATAACCATTAAGGACATGCTATATGTTTGTAATGTTGATGAGGATTCTATTGGGGAAGACAACGAACTCGTTAAGGCGGTTAAAGAATTAGCGGCGAAAGAAGGCTCCAAGGTTATTAAAATTTGTGGAAAGATTGAATCTGAAATATCGCAACTTGAAACTCCCGAAGAGAAAAAAGAATTTTTAAGTGATATGGGTCTTAAAGAATCAGGCTTAGATGTTCTCGTAAAAGCGGGTTACGAATTATTGGGTCTTCAAACTTATTTTACAGCTGGTGTTCAGGAGGTTCGCGCCTGGACCTTTGAAAAAGGTATGAAAGCTCCTGAATGTGCGGGGATTATCCATACTGACTTTGAAAAAGGCTTTATCAAGGCTGAAGTCTATCACTGCAGTGATCTCTTTGAGCTTCACTCAGAGGCCAAGCTTAAAGAAGCGGGTAAATTTCGAATTGAAGGTAAAGAATATCTCCCTAAAGATGGAGATGTGATGCACTTTAGATTTAATGTCTAATTTTTAAATCCAACGTGAATATCAAAAATCTTGTTAAACTTTTCTGAATCATTAACTCCATGCTCAGGGTTGAGCAATTTGTAAAAGAACATATTTCTAAAGATAAGTTTGACGTACTTCCGAGTTTCTAAAAAAGGAATATTCTCAATATTATCCAGCATACTTTTTTGAGCGTCCACGTAATCCCTTTCTTGCCAATCATCTATTCTGCTCATACCTGCGTTATAAGCGGCTAGTGAGTAAACAAGATTGTTATCATATTTATTGAGAAGCTTTGTAAAAAAAGTTGTTCCGATTTTTATATTTAGCGCCGGGTTGTATAGCTGACGCGTGCGGATTCTTTTAAATCTTCTGGCCGTGCTTGGCATAAGTTGCATCAATCCTCGCGCACCCACGTGAGATCTTGCATATTTATTAAAGCCTGACTCCTGTCTGATGAGGGCCATGGCAATAACCGGATCAAACTCTTTAGTGTTTTTTTCAATTTGAGATTTAAATGGGCTAGGGAAGAGAATTTTAAGAGTCTCTTGGTTGACCGTTAATTTTCTTTCATCAATAGTTTTGTATATAAATTTGAAACTTTCTAAATAATTTTCATTCTTTTTTAATTTATTCGCTGCTGCGAGTATATGAACTTCTAAATCAATTCCCTCTCTCTCATTTAAAAGCTGTTGAAACTCAAGGTTGAGAAGTGTGCGGTTATTAGCTGCACTCCAAGCAGTGGTTCTCTTGAGCCAAGCATGGTCAAATGTTTTTGAGTCAAAATTGTTGCTCTCAGGTTTACGTAGTGAAGTTAAATAGATTTTTTCAGGTGAGTCTTGAGAGTAATCACTGATTGTTTTAGCAGCAAGTATAGAATAATAGCTCAGTGGGTTCTCGTGAATCGTGGCTTTGAACATTTTTAAGGCATTCTCTTTATTGCCTAGTTCTAAGTTTAAATAGCCGGCCCAAAAACTAAGTTTTGAATTTGCGAGTATCTCTTCTGTTTTGGGAACATAGTGATCGAGAGCCTTGAGCGCCTTGGGGTAATTTTTCCTAGATATATAGGTCCACATGTATTCGAAAAGACTCGTGTGGAAATGGGTTTTCTTTTGAGAAAGTAAATAACGGTAAACATAGCGGGCATGCTTGGGCAGCTTTCGCCTGTTAAGAGACTTTCCAAAAGCGAGTAAAGCTTGGTTGATTTTTTCTAGCTTGTAATATTTCTGATTTTTTTGAGCAAAGCTCACTACCTCTTTCACTTGTCTCGTAATGTAAGTTATATCTTTTGCAGAGAGTTTTTTTTGTTGGTCTATAAAGTCTCTTAGGGCCTGGGTGTTTCCTGTAAGCTCTCTATAAAAAATTGAATGGGTGGTGTTAGGTTCAATCTCTTTGGTTTGTATAAATTGAGTAAATTCAGGTGTGAGGTGCAAGTGACGAATAAGATAGGGCGAAGGAGTTAAGTCTTTCGAAGTGTAATAATCTGCTATCTTATCGCTGTATAACCTGTGTAATTTAGAGTGTGATTCAATCTCTTGTAAAAAGCTATGAAGTTCTTGTTGTTGAGAATCTGTCAGGAGATATTCTAAGTGATCAGCAAAATCTTGGGCTAAGTTTATATGAAAACGATAGCTAAGCCTTTTTTCTTTTCCTAAGAGATGAAGATAATTCTTAAAACAAACAGAAGACAAATTTCTTTTTAAATAATTATGGACGAGATTTTTTGAATCCTCTTTATAGCTTCTACATTTTTGAATCACTTGAGATGAAGATGTGAGCCTTTGAAGCTGCAGTAGCTCATTTGGCCAATAAGCATAATCTTTGAATATATTATTTTGATTCATATCTTTGGCCAAAGATTTCATCAATCTTTTATTAATGACTTTGTTGTGACTCAATTTCAAAAGTTGAGTAAAGTTTTTGGCAATTTTTTCTTCGGTTTTGGTAAGCCTGGATTGAGGACTATGACTCATCAAGGCATAGTTCTTTATAAGATGATTAGCGGCATAACTTGATGCGGAAAGAAAAAATAAAATTGATATTAGTCCATTCCTATAATTCAAGAAGCCTCCTGCTATTTTCTTATTATAGTTTAGCATTACAAATATAAGAATTTAAGTCTAGAGCAATTTTGTTTTATACGCGATCATTTGACTCGGTTATTTCTTTGAGCTTTAACTGAATCTCATCTAAAACTGGCTTCTTATCTTGAGGCACGACTAAAGCAATATTCTCAATATAAGCCGCCACTTCTTCTAAGTATTCGATTTCTGTTTCATCCTTATTGCGAAAATAGTCTATTGTCAGATTGATTTCCTCGGCTACTTCCGAAAAATAATCTCCATCTCTAAAAGTGAGAGGGTAATTGGCTCCTCCATGTCTGACTTCTTCAAGATAATTGGTCAATTTGTAGATTGGTCCTGCAATTTTATGCGTGAGAAAAATACTAAGAACAAAAACGATTCCAATAAAAGAAAATTGGATCAGCAGAAGTGTGTTTATTAATGTCATTCTGTTTTGAGCAAAAACCTCTGCTTGCTCAGGATGCATTAAGATTAATTTCTCAAAAAGATCATAAATCGTCTTGGGGTACATTATACTTCCCAAGAGCACTAGAATACAGATTAACAAACTAAACTTGTACTGGAACTTTGGGTTGATGATAAAGATATTTCTATTATTGGCCAAAAATATATCCTTTAATTTTGGTAATACTCTCGTTAATATCACCAGTAGTTTAATTATATTTAAATTTTTATTAAATAAAAGGACATTATGAGTAATCCGACAGAATTAATCAGTCACGTTCTTAACCCTGTAACAGGGAAGTCACTTGTTGATGAAAAAAGAATCATAAATTTTCAAGAAAAAGGTGATGATGTTCATCTCAGTTACAATCGTGATGGTATCTCTCCTGATGAAAAAAAAGTTTTAGAAAAAAATCTCTTAGACGCTCTTTCAAAAAAATACGCTGAAGATAATATTTTTATTTTTTCACAATCTGAAAATTCTCAAGATACATACTCAGCCCTTGGGAGCCAACCTGAGGAAAAGACAACTAATCCTGCACAGCTAAAAGTGGGACATGGTAGCGTAGGAGAGAAAAGAAAAATCTCTGGGGTTAAAAATATTATTGCCATCGGTTCTGGTAAAGGTGGAGTCGGTAAGTCTACCGTCACGTCGAACTTGGCTATTACTTTGGCCAAAAAAGGCCATAAGGTCGGCATCATTGACGCTGATATATATGGTCCTTCCATGCCGATGCTTTTTAACAAAAGAAATAAACGCCCAGACGCTTCAAGCGAGCAAAAAATTATTCCACTCGAATCTTATGGAATAAAATTTATAAGCTTTGGAAGTTTTATCCATGAAGATGAGCCTGTTGTTTGGCGCGGTCCTATGTTAGGAGGAGTGCTTAATCAATTTTTCTTTGAAACGGCTTGGGGAGAATTAGATTATTTACTTATCGATCTCCCCCCAGGTACCGGAGATGTTCAACTTTCCATGGCCCAGAACTTAGAAGTTGACGCTGCTATCGTTGTTTCCACTCCACAAGATATTTCATTATTAGATGCTCGAAAAGCTCTTCATATGTTTGATAAAATGAATCTTCATGTTCTAGGAATGATTGAAAATATGAGTTCATTTATTTGTGATGCATGTAATAAGGAACATTTCATCTATGGTGTAAATGGTGTTATGTCAGCATGTAACGAACTAGGTGTCGGTTTTTTAGGAAGCTTACCCCTGGAGTTGGGCGTGCGTAAAGGCGCTGATTTTGGAAAGCCATACATGGCCAATGAGGAACTCCATCAAGATTCGAAAGTTTGGAAAAACTATCAAGAAATTGCTTCTCGTATAGACAGTTATTTCCATCCAGATGATAATAAGAAAAAGAGTCTTATGAGCAAATTGCTCAAGAAGTAAAAGGTTTATTTTGAGTGAAAAAATATTAAACACTATTGAAGAACAGCTAGTAAACAACTTCACTGGTAAGATTAATATTTTAAATGAAGAGACGAAGCAATTACTTGGAGCCATTTATTTGAGTGACGGTGAGCTCATCAATGCCAAGTATATGGGGGGAGAAGGCGTTAAAGCTTTTTATAATTCCTGTATTGATGAGCATTTAGGTAACAAACAAGTTGAAGTCGTTGTGGAGCCAGAAATTGTTGATTTAAGAGAAAGATATATCAACACTTCTTTTAGTGCACTCAAGAGAAAAATGTACGACATTATTGCTAAGTATAAAGAGTCAGTGAAGCACAGACCTCCAGATGATTTAAAACTTTTACTTCTGACTTCCTTTTTGACTTCAGAAGAAGATGTAAGTGCTACAGAATTTAGTTTGATGTGCACCTTGTCTGACTATAATTTAGTTTCTGATATTTATAAACACAGTCCTCTGTTGGACTATGAGATTACTAATAGTCTGGTTTCATTAAGAAAGAAAAAAGCTATTAAAGTTGTTCAAATCAAATAAGGATGATTCGTATGAGCGATGAAAAAAAACAAAAAGAAGAATTAACAGTTAAAATTGATAAGCAATTAATTGCAGACCTGGAGCTAATGTCAAAGAATTCAGGAAAGCAAGTTGATGATTTAGTCGCTGTTGCCATTAAGAGATTTAGATCTTCTCATGCAGACTACATGGGGATTAAACTAGACTATCCTTAATGATTCATGCCAGCCATTTTATTGCTGGCAGTAAACACAAACTCCCTCAGTGTTTCTTTTAAAGTTTACAGGACACTTGTTAAAACACATAAACTTTGATTTATTGGGTGCGTTTATGCGCTCTTGTCCCGGAGGGCAAGCTGGTACACATTTTCCAGCGACTTTTTGGTGACCAGGGTTGCAGCCTGAGCGAACGCATTTTCCTGTATCCCAGTCTCTTGATTCTTTAGCGCTACACTTTCTCACACATTGATTATTATATATTTCCTGATTTGACCTGCAATCTCGAGCTGCCTGACAGTTTCCAGCTCTGTTTCTATTGTGACCGGGTGGGCATATGGGTTTACAATTACCATTAATACGTTCATTGTTTTTGGGACATTTAGGCATACACCTGCCATTGACTTCTTCAAAGCGACCACTGCACACACTGACACAGATTCCTTGATCATTTCTCTTTTGATTATTTGCACATTTTGATAAACATCGATCACCTACCCACTCCCGTGATCCGCCACAACTTATGCATAAATTTTGAGCATTTCGCCTCTCGTCTGCTTTGCATGGACTCACACATTCAAGTCCCAGTCTTTCAAGTTCACCATTACATTTGGGGACACAGTATTTCTCATTATTATGGTAAACCAAATCTTTGACATTTTTATCACAGTAACATTCATCTGCAGTGACATTGGTATTACACTCTACGAGCTTTTTCATGGCGTAAGCTGGTTGGTTAAATGCCGCCAGACAGAGAAGTGCGAGTATTAGTTTCATTTGGAAATTCCTTTATTTGTGGCAATCAGACAATTATAAACCGAGTTTAAGGTCGTACAACCTTAAGTTTGAGTTGCCTATTTTCTGAACATTTTCTAGGGGGCCGTTTAAGTTTTAAACACTTCAAAACTTAGCTTTAGACTGAGTTATAGTAATTACAGTCACTTATCTCGTTTCTAGGTGTCTATTTTTGGCACAGACGTTGCTTTATATAAGGCACTAGAGGAGTTTAAAATGAAGGCGCTTAAGAGAGCAACTTTAACATCATGTTTGGTGTTCACATTTTTGGTAGTGGCCATTGGCGGTTATAATACCTTGCAAGTTGAGTCGGTTCAATTTAATCGTAATTTATTCGATATCAAATTGGCCAAACGACTGGATGAGATTAAAGGTGAAATCACTATTGGGCGTATCGCTGCTTCGGTTCCTAAGTTGAAAAAAACCTCTACCGATCTTATCAAAAAACAAGTTCAAAAAATAATACCTACAAAAGTAGATGAACCTGTTGAGTCAGAAGTGCAGGAAGTTGTCGAAATGCCAGAGCCTGTGACTACTGAAGATCTTGAGTTATCTTTAACAGGGGGACTATTCAATAAAAAACCACTTGATAAGAATAGTGCTTTTAGTGGAAGCGCTAAAATTATAGATGGTATTGTTGAAGAGGTTTCTGTAAGTCTCCCCGATGGAGAAGGATTTATCATCAATACTAATGAGAGAATGGTAGGAAATGTTTTTCAATATGAAGACACCAGAACGCGTGAGATGAAAAGTGGATTATTTTATAAAGTAAAGCCTGGTGTATTCATGGTGACTCTTACTAATGATTCGCAATACCCAGGGCTAAGACTTGAATTTAAAACTGAGCAAAACGTAGCTATGGCAAATGAAAGTAATGTGGATAGTAATTGGAGCTTAGATGATCAGAATCAAGGGTATCCAGTTGATCAACAGGCTGAAGAGCAAGCCTTTAATGAGCAAGATAATGGCTATGATTCGTACTCAGAACAGAATAACGAATATGACTCCGAAGAATCATCAGCACCTAACACTTTTGGATTTAACTTTCAGAGTTAAAAAATTTCAAAAAGTGTGACAAGAGTCCAAAGTGCAGCTGAGGTAAAAAGAGGAATCGTGAGGTTGTCATCTATCTTAAGTGGCAACATTTCAAAGAGACAGCACACAAGTCCAAGCAGAAATGAAATACCTAAGATAAGAAATGTCACAGAGTACGTGTAAAAAGCAAGAACTCCAAAACAACATAAGAATGAAGCTATAAAAAAAGCAGTGCTCCCTTCAAGGGTTCTCGTGGGTGTAATTTTATGTTTTCCAAATCTAATTCCAACAATAGCGGACAAAGGATCAGCAAAAGCTAAGGTATAAATTCCAACCAAGGCTATAGGCTTGGGAAACGTAATAACTGTCAATAAGACGGCCATAGCATAAGGCACCATCGCAGATTCTTTAAGTTGCTCCTCAGCTCGCATTATAAATTTGGTAAAAGGAATAAACTTTGCCGCTTTCTCGGGATAGTTAATTCTAATCTGTTCAACCAAATAAAGAACACAGGCAAGAGTACCTAATAAATGTATCATTTGTGAGTGAGTAAGTGTCAGTAAATAGAGTGTTGCAAAAACCGACCCATTGGCCATATGAAAAAGTCTTCTCGCAAGCTGGAGATTGTGACGAGTGGCTAGTTTGGGGTCTCTTGCAGTTTCGTCCCCAGTTTCAATCACTTGTTCGAATATATCTGCTTCTGTACTTTGATCCCAATTATAATCAATATTATTTTGCTGCATATAAATCCTTGTCCTATGCCTATCGGCTTAACAAATGAAAGCTTAAGAGACCTCGTAATTTAGGCTATTTATAATAGAATGTGAAATAATTACAAGCTAATTGTTAGAAATATATTAAAGACACTCACAAAGCTATCAATCTAAGAAATGTTCAAGTATTAAAAGGGGAAATTTATTTAAAACACAATAGAAATAATTCTTGTGAGGAGAAAAAATGAAAAACATCGGTTTATTAATGCTATTAACTTTATCCCTGAGTGTCTTTGCGACGGAGTCAGTAATCTTAACGAAAACTTATAATAAAAATGATAAGTGGGAGCTTTACCGTACTCAATATAAAGTAAACACTGACCTGGGAAGAGCTTGGTTTAAAATTGAGCTAGCGGATATGAGTCCTTTCGACGATCTTGATTATCAGGATGCTAGAGTGATGCCTGAAGGTATGTATTTCGACCAAGCGACTGGTGATATTATGATTAATGATACTGTTTGTGCCACGACTAAGAGTTCAAGAAGATATCTAAAAATTTATCCTACTGGAAACTGTGAAGTGCGTGGAGAAGAGCGCAAAGTTCAAATCGATGATGGCTATAATATCATCACGAAAAAGCAACTCAATATTATTTTAACTGTAAACTAATCTAAACTCTTAAGCTCAGCCTCAAGTTCATTGCTTGTGTGCTGAGCTATACTTCCAACATAGAGATCTATTCTGGAAAAAGGCAAAGGAAATTTAGCTTGATTCCAAGACTTGGTAAAAATCTTTGCTTTTGAGCAATGGGCCCTTATAGGAACAATGGGGAGTTGAGATTTTTTGGAAACGGCACATATTCCCTCTTTTACTTGATAAATGGGACCCCTCGGCCCATCAACAGCAAAGGATAAGCTGTATCCTTCCTTCGCTTTTTTGATTGCTGCCAATAAACCTGAGACTGCTTTTTTCGAAGAAGAGCCTCTGATCGTGGTGTAGCCGAGAAGTTGTGCGGTCGTATTCATAATCTGACCATCTTTAGAGATAGAGATGAGAACACCTATTCTTTTATTTCTAAAATAGTTCATCAGACAAAGCTCATCTTGATGCCAAAATGCCATGAGAAATTGATGGGAATCATTGGGCGATGATAGCCGTCTTGCTGTTTCAAAAAACTCCCGATCTTTTTCATTTTTATAGTGAAGTCTAATTCTTAAAGTCATTCCGATGACCCTAACGATAAGATAAGCGATAAATCCAAGGAGTTTTTGTTTCATGGCTCTATTATATAAAAAAAGGAGTGTCTTAAACACTCCTTATTTTATTTCTACAAATTGAATTTTTGGATTAATCCATGATCTTTTTAAATTCTTCAGTCATGATCGGCACAATTTTATAGAGGTCACCCACAATACCATAATCAGCTTTAGTAAAGATGGGTGCATCTGGGTCTGTGTTGATCGCAACGATAACTTTGGAAGTTCTCATTCCTGCGAGATGTTGAATCGCACCAGAGATACCACAAGCAATATATAGTGAAGGGGAAACCGTTTTACCTGTTTGTCCAACTTGCATATCAGGGCTGGCATAACCAGAATCAACAGCCGCTCTAGAGGCACCAACAGTAGCTCCAATAACATCAGCAAGCTCGTGTAGAATTTTGAAATTATCTGAGTTTTTCATGGCACGTCCACCAGAAACAATAATATTCGCTTCGGTCAAGTCAACTTTTTCACTGGCCGAGGCAATAATTTCTTTGATTGTCGCTCTGATTTCCCCTGCGCTTACGCTGGTTTCAGCTGCTTCACCAGCTCCACTTGAAGGAGATTCTGGCATACCAAGAGCGTTAGGTCTGACAGTTACAAAATGTGGTTTTGGACCTTGCAGTTCTACTTTAGCTAAACATTTACCAGCAAAAAGTGGTCTTGTTCCGTGAAAAGTATCACCTTCGAAAATAAAATTTGTGCAATCACTTGCTAGACCTGCATCAAATTTGGTGGCAAGTCTAGGCACCATGTCTTTTGCAAGAGCTGTCGCTCCACACATAACATAGTCATAACTTCCCGACTTAATAAATTCGTGAAGTGCATTTGAAAATCCTTCAGGAGAATATTTATCTAAATTTTCACCTTTAAGTTTGTGGACTTTAGCTGCACCATACTCGGCTAAAACTTTTACTTGATCATCACTAAGATCACCAATAACAGCGACATCAACATTTTGACCAGACAACTTACCCAAAATTTCAAGTGTCACAGGTTTGATTTTATCATTAGAAACTTCTGAATATACTAATACATTACTCATTTTTAATTCCTTTCTCTAAATAACTTTCGCTTCATTTCTTAAAAGACCTACAACTTCAGCGACAACTTTTTGCTGCTCACCTTCATCCATGGCATCAAATTTTTTCCCTGCTGGTTTTTCTGGTGGAAGTTGAAAATCGCTATACTTAACCTTTCTATCATCAGCACTCACACCGACATCAGCGAGAGTGAGTTGCTGCATAGGTTTTCTTTTCGCCTTCATAATACCTGGAAGCGAAGCATACCTAGGGGTGTTGATACCTTTATTCGTCGCTAAAACACAAGGAGTGCTGAGCTCATAAATTTCGATGGCCCCACCTTCAACTTCTCTTTTCACAGTTACTTTATCTCCATCTTGCTCAAATCCAACGATAACCGAAACACTTGGTAGGTTCATCATTTCAGCAAGTATTTGAGGAACTTGTAAACAGTCATCATCAATACCTTGTTTTCCAGCAAGAATTAAGTCTGGTGTTTTATCCGATTTCTCAATCGCACCTTTGAGCGCTTTAGCAATTGAGTAAGAATCTAAATTATCTTCTGCCTCTACTAAAATCGCTTCATCTGCACCCATGGCCATAGCCGTTCTCAGTGCCTCTGTATCTTTAACTCCACCAACTCGAACGACAGTTACAGTTGATCCAGCGTTAGCAGCTTTAACTAAAAGCGCCTGTTCAACCGCAAACTCGTCATAAGGATTCATAATCCATTTAATTGAGCTAGTTTCGATGAATGTTTTGTCACCATTAGGTTGAACTTTTGTTTCCGTATCGGGAACTTGTTTAACACATACAAAAATGTTCATTTTTTGTTCTCCTTAATATTAATTATTTTCCTAAAATATCTTTAGCAATAACAAGTCTTTGAATTTGACTCGTACCTTCGTAAATTTGAATAAGCTTGGCGTCACGCATAAGCTTTTCGACAGGGTACTCTCTTGAATAGCCATAACCACCAAATATTTGTACCGCATCTGTTGTAATTTGCATACACGAATCCGCGGCCATGGCTTTTCCAGCAGAAGCGGCGCGCGTATTGGGTATCCCTTCATCGGCTTGCCACGCTGCTTTTTGAACAAGAAGTCTCGAGGCATCTAGTTTCATCGTCATGTCTGCGAGCATGAATTGAATGGCTTGATGTTTCGCAATGGGAACACCAAATTGCTTTCGTTCTTTTGCATACTCAGTTGCACATTCAATCGCGCGTCTCGCACCACCGAGTGCGATGGAAGAGACGAGAGGGCGAGAATGATCTAAGGTTTTCATTGCAATTTTCCAACCGTCCCCTTCTTTACCTAATAAATTTTCTTTGGGAACTTTAACATTCTCAAACTGTACACTTCGAGTGTCGGAACAGCGTTGACCCATCTTTTCTTCTTTTTTTCCTAGAGTGATACCTTCCAGATGGGCAGGGACCACGAGGGCGCAGATACCTTTATGTTTTAAGTTAGGATCTATTGTACAATAAACGAGTAAGAGATCTGCATATCCAGCATTGGTAATCCACATTTTTGAACCGTTAAGAAGATAATGATCTCCATTATCTTTTATGGTTGTTTTTAATCCTGCGGCATCAGATCCACTCCCTGGTTCGGTCAAGCAGAAAGAAGCTAAGATAGGTTTTTCTGTAAAAGGTTTTAAGAACTTTTCTTTTTGCTCAGTGCTTCCCCCTATCACTATGGGTGTAAGGGCAAGGTCATTACACATAATAGAAGTATACATTCCCATACAACCATAAGATAAAGCCTCTCCAATAGTAACTGCGTCTAGCAAACCAAATCCATTCCCCCCTACCTCTGTTGGTAGGCAGGTGTTCACAAACCCTAGCTCCCAAGCTTTTTCTATGATGGCCTTGGGAAATGTTTCTTTTTCATCATGTTCCCTTGCGACAGGAATCATTTCATTTTTTGCAAATTTTAGAGCGAGATCAAACATTTCCTGTTGATCATTTTTTAAATTAAAATTCATCTTGCACCTAAACTAAATCGGCTTGGCCGTATTAGAAAAACTTTTAGGTATTATAAAGGTTTTTTGGATGGTTTCAAAGTAGGGGAGTTCTGCTAGTGGCAGTGTGACAAAACTTCTTTCATTCCATGAAGGATGAGGGATCACAAGGGTTTTTGAGGAGTATTTTTGTAATCCCCAAAAAATAATATCGATGTCAATAACTCTGGGCCCTTTTGGGATATGACGGACTCGTCCAAGTTTTGTCTCAATTGCAGCAATCATTTTGAGCACCTCTTCTGGCTCATGGTCTGGGAGTTCAAACTCTAAAACTTGATTATAGAACTCAGGTTGATTAGTGTATTCGATGGCATCTGATTGATAAATGCTACTTTCGTCAATGAAGTTGAAGATTTCACATAATGAGTTTTTGGCCAGCTCTAAATTTTTTAGTCGCTCTCCCATATTCGAGCCGGTTGCTAAAATTAAACTCATTGCTCTTGCTTATCTTTATTCTTTTTCTTTTCTTTCTTTTTCACTGAAGGATTTTTGAATTTATGCTGTTCGATGAGAGAGGGTAAGTTTTTTTTCTCCGGGGCAACCGGATCCGTCTTTAATCCACAGGAACATAAAAAGCATAAAGTTAAGAGAAAGATTTTAAAATTCAATTGCAAATCCCAGGCTCAATATATCTGTTCCCAAATCAGCTTTTAAAAACCAGCCTGGAACGAGTCTTCTTAATAGTGTAACTCCAATGGCGAGCTCTGAAGTCTGTAGACCATTAATGGCATCTGTCTCTCTTTGAGCACGTTCCCTTGCTTGGTCGGTATCATTTTCAACAAAACCAGCATCTGGTGAAGAAACACTATAAGTTTGAAAACCAATATAGGGCATAATATAGGAATAAAGCGGGGCCTTGAAAGTGTATTTAAATCTTCCTGTGAAATTACTTACAATTGTTTGAGTGCCTTGTGCTGGAAATCCATCCATTTGCACTCTACCAAACAAACCTTCTACCCAAAAATTATCTGAAAATTGATAGCCCCACGAAAAAGCAAACTGAGAGTGAGATTCAGTCGTGGCTTCACCGGGAACATCATGACTAAATTGAAACTGATTATAAGCAACGGAGACAATATTATCAGGCTTAATCAATCTATTGTCTTTATAGAAGTCACTTAGATCTTCATCTATAAGGGAAGTGTCATTAAAAAGATCCTCTTCGCTATTTATAGATGGAGCTTGATTTTCAATGGGAGTGTTTTCTTTTTTCACGACAAAGAGGGCCGAGTCATCTCCTCTTTTGATTTGTACATCAAGACCTTTTGCCATTTTGGACCATCTTGCTAGTGAGTAAACTTTTAAAATTTTGATCCCCACTTGCCCGTTATGATTTTTAGCCACCACAGCTCTCGCGACTGGACCTGACTCTCTTAGAACCAGGGTGATAAAATCACCTTTATTCATGAGCTGATTGGAGTTAGTGAGAATAAAAATTTTTCCAGAACGTGAAATTATTTGAATGGTCTCAGTAAACAAGTCGGCCGCATCACCAAGTAACACTGAGGAAGAGCTCTGGGAAAGTAAGTCTTGTGCATAAATCTTGTTTAGACTTGCTGCAAAGGCCATCATGAACACAGAGAGGCATATAATCTTAGAAATTCTAATCATATCGATATTTTAGTAAACTCGCTGCCATAGGTAAACAACGATTAACAGGCCCTGTTAGATGATGACATAATAAATATTACTGATGTTGTTTGACTGTAGCACTCAGTTTTTGCTAAATTTTGTACATACACAATATATAGGAGAATTTTATGAGTTTGGCTGCTTTCAACCATCTATCTAGTGGTGACAATAAAATGTTCGTTGTTGTTGCAGGTAATATTGGGAGTGGAAAAACAACTTTGACTCGTAAATTATCTGAACGGCTGAGCTGGAAACCACATTTTGAATCAGTCCAAGACAACCCCTACCTTGCAGATTTTTATAAAGATATGACCAGGTGGAGCTTTCCCCTCCAAGTGTATTTTTTAAATCATCGTTTTAATACCCATAAGATGATTGAAAATGGTTCTTTTTCTGCCATTCAAGACAGATCAATTTACGAAGATGCAAATATTTTTGCCCGTGCTCTTTTTGAGCAAGGTGATTTAGATAAAAGAGATTATGAAACCTACTGCACTCTTTATGAGTCAATGATTCAATACCTAAGCTCTCCCACGTTAATGATTTTTTTAAAAAGAAGTGTCCCTAAGCTTTTAGAAAGAATTAAAATGCGAGGAAGAGATTATGAACAAGCTATTCCTGTTGATTATCTAACCAAGCTTAACGGTTATTATGACGAGTGGTATGACTCGTATGATCTTGGTAAGTCACTTGTTGTAGACACCGATGAGCTCGACTTTTTGGAAAACGAAGACCACTTCAATAAGCTTGTGCATAAAATACATGACTCTATTGATCAGCAGGAAATGTTTTTCACTTACTAAATATTCCGTAAAAAATTTTTATGTAAATTTTTGCCTAGCCGATAAATTTTAAGAAGTTAAGTTATACTTAGATTTAAGTACGCAAGGAGATTTATATGAAAGTTTTATTATTACTAATGTTAATGCTTGGATTAATAGCATGTTCAGGATCAAAATCAACTAATGAAGCAGATGAAATGGATACTGGTGTTGAGCTAGCAGACGCTGATGAATTTAGCGAAGATGGTGGAGAATTTGGTGATGATTTCGCTCTAGAGGGAGATGATCTTGCACTCGATGCTGATGCACCTATGGATTCTTTTGGTGAAGAAAGTGGTGCTCTAGATCAAACTTCTGAAATGGGAGCTGATGCTTTTGCTGATGCAGGAACAACTGCACCTGTGGCAATGAGTGGACAAGAAGGTTCTTGGACAGTTTCACAAGGTGAGACACTCATGATCATAGCTTTTAAAATATATGGAGACTATGGCCGTTGGAGAGATATCAAAAATATGAATAGTGATAAACTTGCTGGATCTAATACAATTAGCTCTGGAATGGTTTTAAGATATGAGGCTCCTGCTGAACCCTTTATTTGGAACCCTGAAGGAAATCCATACCTAATTAAAGTTGGAGATACTTTGGGTAAAATTTCAACAACGACTTATGGTACGAATAAGTTTTGGAAAAACATTTGGGATAATAACACTCCGCTTATTAAAGATCCTAACAAAATTTTTGCTGGTTTCACTATCTACACTCCTGTGATTGAGGGTAGAGATGTTGCCAATAATTAATAATAAAGCTTAAATATTAAAATATTTTGGAGCAGGCAAAAGCCTGCTCTTTTTTTATCTATGAAGAAATTTGCATTGTTTCTACTTTTATTGAGCTGTTCACATATCCCATGGGATAAGTGGTCTGAAGACAAGCCTGAGGAGATTGAGCTTACCTCCTATCAAAAATTTTCCAAAGAAGACTATAATCAGCATCTCCAATATTTCAAAACAATGTACTTGACCGATAAGCAACGTGAAGTCATACCCTTAAAAAAACAGACGAAAGAGTATTTAAAGTCACTCGTAAACAATATCACTCAAAATAATGAACTCTTTTTTACAGGGCAAACAGAATCTGAGTTTTTTATGATTCGCTCTCGCGTTCCTTTTCATTTCTCACTTCCTGGCAGAAAATTCTTTTTTTCATCTAGTCTGATCGAGAAATATATAAAAAACGAAACAATGCTTTACTGCTTGCTCGTCTATGAATTGATAAGAAGTGAGCGCTATATCTATAATAAAACAGTGATCATTCCAACGGGAACACTTTCTACTTCCCGAATCTTATCATTATTGCGCTTGGATACGTCGGATAAAATAGAAATTCACAAATGGGCTTTTCATATCTTGAAAAGAATTGGACTTGATACAGATAGTTATTTAAGTTGGTTACAAATCAAAAACAGAAACTCCTTGGACTTTGCTCTTCAATTAGGTGACGTTCAAACGATTTCAAGAGAAGAGTCACTTTTTAAAGCTTTTTTAATTGAAGAAGTGAAAAATATATCTAGGGCCCCAGTTTATAAAGGATCATCTCGAAACTTCTATCGCTTTCTTGATGAACTAAAAGGATAAAGTGAAACCAGAATTAACGGAAAAATTATTTATAGAAGAGTTATTCGAAACAAGTATCTCTAAACTTGATTCGGGTAAAAATATTGCTCTCACTAATATTGATCGCCTTACAGGAGATGCTTCGACGAGAAAGTATTATCGACTCTTTACTACTGAAGATACATACGTGGCTTGTCTCGACCAACCAAGCGAAGATAATTTTAGCTATTTTGTTGAGCTTCAAAGTTTTTTAAAAAACAATAATATAAGAGTTCCAGGTATCTATGATACAAATTTAAAACGTGGCTATATTCTGGAAGAAGACCTCGGTGATAAAACACTTTTGCAACTCTTAGCCGAGCTCGGCTCTGTGAATGAAGAATTTAATATTTATAAAAAATTGGTAGATCAATTATTAAAACTTCACCAAATTCCTGATTCGAAATTAAAAGAAAGTGGCCTCTTTAATCGTTCTTTTGATTATGAAAAGTACATGAGTGAAATCGAGTTTACCTATAAGTTTTTCTTTGAAAAATTTCTTAAGGTCAAAGATAAGAAAGTTGAAAGAGACTTTTTGAACTTTTATTCCCCGGTGTGCAAAAGACTGGCCCGTGAAAAAAAGGTCCTCACCCATAGGGATTTTCATTCAAGAAATGTCATGGTGAAAAAAGATGAATTAATCATTATCGATTTTCAAGATGCGCGAATGGGGATTCCACAGTATGACTTGGTTTCTTTTCTTGAAGATAGTTACTATGATTTAATGGGAAAAAACAAAAAGACACTTATTGAGTATTATTATGAGAACCTTCCTCAAGATATCCATGAACAAGGGAGCTTTGAAAATTTTTACGGTCTCTATCAGGACATGCTTTTACAAAGAGCTATTAAGGCCATAGGGAGTTTCTCTTATATTTATGAGCTTAGAAAAGACGTTCGATACGTGAAGTATATTGGTTATACTTTAGAAAAAATTCGAAAGACAATGATGGATAATAAAAAATATGATGACCTCAGGCTTCTTTTGAGTAAGCATTATTATGAAAGTTGATCACGTTCTTATTCTTGCAGCAGGTAAAGGCACCCGGATGGGGACAATTGGCCAAAAGTTACCAAAAGTACTCTGGCCAGTTTTCGAAAAATCAATCATAGAGCTTGAAATTCTTTATGCTCAGTCTCTCGCTCCTGATGCTAAAATTTATATTAATACCTATTATCATAAAGATATAATTCTTAATGAATTAGAAAAATTAAAAACCAAATATAGCTTTCAAGTTATCGAGGAAAAACAGCCCTTAGATATTGGGGGGGCTATCCATAATTTAGCTTCCCAGCTCAATTATTCTGGAAACCTTCTTGTTATCAATAGTGATCAGTTTTTATTTTTTTCAAAATCAAAATTAGATCAAGCACTTGAACAAGCAAGATCTAATGACGTTATTCTTTTTGGTTATGATGTGAATTCGAGCTCAATGTATAATGGGCTTGATGTAAAAAATAATCAACTCCAAGGGATCGTGGCGAACGAAGAAATTCCCCGGGATAAAGTTATTCAGACCTATTCAGGAATTTCACTTATTAAGCTTCAAAATTTAAAAGAACATGAAGGGCATAGTAAATTTTTTGAAACGGTGGCTAACCCAAAACTTTCAAGGGTAAGTGTGATTAATTTATCCCAGCTGGAGTATTGGGATTTCGGAACTATAAAGCGCTACTATAAATCAATGTTCGATTTACTGAAACAAAATGAACAGAAATCTCAATTCTTTAAGTTTCTCTTTGAATCCAAAAGCATAGATAAGAAAAAACTTACGTCTCAAGGTTATGGCACCACTACAGGCATCAATTTAAGTGACATTATGATTGAAAATGCATACCAATCAATCGTATTGAAGCTTGATGGCCCAATATCTGTGCAAAAAGATGTGCGGGAAATTATTTGGAAAGGAGATCGGATTCTGGTTGAGGATGTCTAATTTTGACTGAGTCATTAGGACACACCTGCATACAAATCCCACAACGAGTACAGCTCCAGGAATCAATGATGTATTTTTCACCATCGGTAAAAATAGCATTTTCAGGACATAAAGGCCTACAGAGATCACAATTTATGCAGCTGTTGTTTATTTCAAACTTTTCAAACATAATAAGATTTTACCAGTGATTAGGGATAGAGAACAATGAAAATATTTTATCGTAGTTCAGTAGTATGGAATATCATTCTATATTGTTATTTTTCAGTATTTTTTCTTTTACTGCAGTATATTTATGTCAATATATCGTCTATTTCAAATAAGATCATAGTCACGGGTTTTTTTACTCAAACCATCCATATTTATTACTTGGTTGTGACTTTGATCACCCTCATTGCTATCTATAGTATGAAGAAAACCTCTGTTTATTTATTTTTCGTCCATGTGCTGTATACTTTTGTACTCACAGCATTCAACCTTCAGCTTGAGTTTTCAAAAATAATTATAGTGATGACATTTTTCTATTTGGTTATCGCTTATTATTTATATCAGTTCTATAAATCGGAACTGTTAGAATCTTATTATAATTCCAATTATCAAGAGACTGATTTGTTTTCACCTATGCTCAAGAAAATAAATGTCCAAATCATAGACTTAGAACAAAAAGAGCTCGCTCGTGGTTATCTGACCAACTGGTCGTATGAAGGTTGTTTTCTTTATCTTGATGAGCCAACTCAACTTAAAGGTCGAGTGACGGTTCGTATTGAGTTTGGAGGTAAAACTTTTTCTGAAAACTCGACTATTGCAGCTAAAGAGTTGGGGGGAAGAGGTTATGGATTTAAATTTCAAAATACTTCGCAAAATGAGTCAAATAAGATGAACTGGAATCAGTTTTATGAGATAATAGAGCAATTAGGATATTTACCGGAGTTAATGAAATGATTAAATCTCTTTTTTTTATATTATCAGTCACGCTAGTTTTTTCTTGTTCAAAAGACGCCAAAACCCCCGAAGGTCTTATTGAAATGGTGGCGCTCGATATGACCACGAAAAAGCTTGATAAGGAATATTTTCAAAAATACACAACTGGTAAGTTGCTCGAAAAAATCGAAGAGCTCAATGAAGAAGAGCTAAAAAAATATAGCAATTTATCCCATGTTCAAAAGCCAAAAGTCGAAGTCCTCAGAAAAAACTGCAGCCAACAGCGCTGTAGCCTGACTTATATTATCAGATATAATGTGGTTCAAAATGAAAAAGTTGACTTTAAGACTGAGGTAAAAAAGATTGCTACTGTCATCAAGGAAGACGAAAAATGGAAGGTTGAAGAGGTGACAAATCTTAAAACTTATCATGAAGCCACACAGCCTATTAATGCACTGGAAGAAGAGCCAGCGACAAAACCTGAAAATATTTAATATTTGAATTAATCTGTCGATAAGTCATATATGAGTGAATATGACTTAATATCACAAATGGTCGAAGCTACTTTTCAAGAAGATGCCCAGAGCAATCGAAGTGAATACATATATAACCAAAATAAAGAATTTACCGAAATCCTGGCCAGTTATAATCAGACTAAGAAATGTTATCTTCTGAGTTATCAGAATAAAACCCTAGAAGTCCCTAAGAACTGGGGACCCTTTAAGAATAGAATTTCAACAGAATTTGAATTGACCAGTGATAACGATCATCACCATTTCCTGGCCGTTCTCTCAGATTACTATCAGACAGAATTTAAACATTTAAAATTCACTCTGATCAACTCAGAAATCAACTTATTTCAAAAGCTTAGCTCTGCGGCATAAGACGCTGACAGCCCATAAACGTTGCCTATGAATAGCGTTCGTGATAATTCAAGACCATGGAAAAAACAGTGTTTAAAAAATACGGTGAAAAGAATCTGAAGGGTAAGCCTCGTTATCTCAAGGCCAAAATTCCTAAAGGTGATAATTTTCTACAGATAAAAAAAAATCTAAGACAACGTAATTTATACACTGTCTGTGAGGAAGCTAAATGTCCAAATTTGGGGGAGTGTTGGGACGCAAAAGTTGCCACTATGATGATACTTGGTGATACTTGCACCCGAGCTTGTAAGTTTTGTCATGTAAAGACGGGTAATCCCAAAGGGCTTCTTGACCTAGAGGAACCAAAGAAAGCCTCTGAAATGGTGGCCATGATGGGCTTGAAATACTTAGTTGTCACCAGTGTTGATCGCGATGATTTAGACGATTTTGGTGCCTCTCATTTTGCTGCGGTCGTAGATCAAATTGCTGCTGATCATCCAGATGTAAAAGTTGAAGTTCTTATTCCAGATTTTAATGCCCAAGAAATTCATATGCACACTCTCGCTAAGTCTAATCCTTTTGTTATTGCTCAGAACCTCGAGACGGTTAAAAGACTTACTCATCCCGTGAGAGATAGAAGAGCGAGTTATGAGCAAACATTAAAAGCTTTGAATTTTTATCACAAAAACTATCCCCATATCGCAACTAAATCATCTCTTATGGTAGGCTTAGGTGAAACAAAAGAGGAACTTACTCAGGCTATGGTTGATTTAAAAGAAGTAGGGGTCAAAGTGCTTACCTTTGGGCAATACCTCAGACCAACCCTAGCTCATCTTGAAGTTCAAAAATACTATGAGGTGGAAGAGTTCGATCACTTAAAGAAAATAGCTTATGATGTTGGCTTTGATTTTGTAGCTAGCGGACCCATGGTAAGAAGCTCCTATAAGGCTTCTGATTATCTTGATTATTTGAATGAAAAAATGGGAAGTGAGCAAGTTTGGAAAAAATAAACTCATGGGAGGAAACTCCTTTTGCACAGCTAGAAATTCCTGCACAGGCACAATTATATAAAAGAGATAAAATATTTTGTCTTGAAAAATATAATTGGGATTTTAAAGACTGTGAGACTTTTCAGATTGAAATAAATAAAATAATTGCTAAAAACCGAGACTACAAATTTTATATTTTCACCAATCATTCTCATGTGTTTACTCTTGGGCGTGGAAATGAAAGAGGTCAAGATGAACTCGTAGATTTTGATCCAACTCTTAAAAGTCAGCTCAAATTCCCAGTCGAACAAATTCACAGAGGAGGAGGGATCACTTTTCATTATCCAGGCCAGTGGATTTTTTATCCCATTTGCTCAATTTCAAAGTCCTACACCCTTGATGATCATATGTGCTGGATACTAAAAAGTACGGGAAGCATCTTGGAGAATGACTTTTCTATTCAAGACCTGCTTATTGCAAAGAAACTCATGGGTATCTGGCGGGAACGCAAGAAGTTAGCTTCCATTGGTGTTGGTCTTAAAAGCTTTGTCAGCCTTCACGGACTTGCTCTCAATTTAAATAAAGATGAGAAAATGTTTAGTGAACTTCAAAAAATTAATCCTTGTGGGCTTGATTCTACAATTTACCACACAGTAGAGTCGATAATTAATGATCAGATCAATCCATCAAATTTCACAAAATCATTCATAAAATCAATAAGTTAACAGACTGACATTACTTTACTAAACTTATCGGAAATAGTTGCCGATAAATAGGAAGTGAGAGTATTACTAATAAGTTTTCTATTTATACAAATGAGCTATGGCGCAAAACTGTTTTTATCTGGTTTTGTACCTGGCCGTTTAGACTTTAACTTTACTGAGCAGTTAGAGTTTGATGCTAATGCTGACTTTATTATTGAACTTTCGGATTCTTCTGGACAAATGCAGCGACATTTTCTTCAATATAACCAAAGGTTAAAGCTTAAAAAACAGAAAATACAAAAAATTACAATTTATGCTCCCTAGTCCGAGATACATTCATCCTATAATTTTTATAATTGCCCTTGCTTCAATGAACGTATTTGCGTTCAAACTTTCTCCAATGAAAGCTGAATTTGGTCATAAGGGTAAAGGGGCAACGAGATCATTTCGCATCATTAATGACACCCCTGAAAAAATAAAGGTCGAAGCAGAGATCATGTCTCGTAATATTGACCTTAATAATAATGAAACACGATCTGAAACAGACCTCTTCACTCTCTATCCTCCTCAGCTTGAGGTGGAAGCGGGTAAAAGCAAAGTTATTAGGGTGAGTTATATTGGGGATAAAGAGTCTGTAGAAAAAGCCTATCGTTTGATTGTTCGACAATTTCCTAGTGATAAAAAACCAGAAAAATCTGGCGGACAAATTAATATCCTTTTTGAGTACGTAGCTTCACTCTATGTCACTCCTAAAGATGCTCGGCCGAACCTTAAGATAAAGAATGCCAAAAAACTCAATAATTCTTTGAGTATAAACTTTGTGAACGAGGGTAATAAACACACTCTTTTAAAAAATTATAGATTAAATCTTAAACAGGGTAAGAAATCAAAAACGATAGATTTTACTGAGGAAAAGTACAAAAACCTCGCCACTCAAAATATTCTTGCAGGCCTTGAGAGAAAGATTATCGTTGAGGATGATCAATTTAAAGTTGGTAAAATCGAAGCCAAGTTTGTTAAGAAATAATCTAGAGATGACTTGTGACGGTTATTGTTAAGTAATCCTTATACTCACCACTCACCTTATTCACAGTGCTTTGTATCACGAATTCCAAGGGAACTCTGAACCCATCATTGGGATGATTCCCCGTTCCTGTTGCTATGGTTACGGGAGAGGAGCTTGAGGCACTTAAATCTTTGATTTGCCCATTAGCCTTGAAGACGTAATCAATTGTACTTGGGTGGCCTATATGTTTGATCTTTCCATTATTAGTTGAGGTAATATCAATTTTGTAACCAGAATTACTCTGCACTACGACATCCATTTTTCTAGTCGCGCCTCCATACAGGGAGCCAAAGTTTATGTCTTGGGTTGTGTCGTTTGGATTGAAGGGTGCGTTCGTATTGACTAGTGATAAGGAAACTTGGTCGGGGATCTGATAGGTGAACTGTATATTGCGCGTATCGCTTAAAATTAAAAATATCCCAAAATCTAAGTAAGCTTTTATTAAAAATGTATCGGTATAGATTCCCGAAGGCGCATTTGGGTCTAGAGTTAGTTCGGTATAAAAATCGTGTTGGTTAACAGTGTCTCTATTAGACATTCTTCCATCAATATACTCGTTAGAGTTATTAGCATTAGCTGGATCTTTTAAAATTGTATTCATACTACTATTTTTACTAAAATCTATATCAAGAACATAAGCTCCATTAGATAATTTACGATCATAGCTAGAGGAAGACCCTCTATCGACCCCAACACGATAATTGCAATTTCCGTTAGACCAAGTCCTATAAATATTAAATTGGATCTTCGGGTTTATATTAGCGTTAAGACTTACACTGTTAGGAGAGTTTGTGATATTAAGGCTTCCGCACAAAGCTTGTGCTTCATGAGAAAAAATAAATAATAGTATCAAAATACCTTTAATCAACATTAATATCTCCAATATTTTCAACACCCAATGTCTTCTTAGTGGTAAATGTGAAGATCTGTTCTCCATTAAGAAGTATATCATATTCACCAGGTTTTATGGCCGGTATGAAAACTAATCCATTCTTACCTGAAAGCAGTTCAATTTCCTCATCCTCTCCTCGAATCGTTATGCTTTGATACTTGATCTTATTGCGATCAGCGCTCTTAAGCTTAAACCTTAGAGAAAGATTCTTGTCGACTTCCACCTCAGCAATCATTCCAGCTTTATACTCTGGAAATAGTGTCAGGCGATCATAAGCTAAGTCTTCACCATACTCTAGATTATTTAGATCTAAATTAACTGTGTTGGTTCGGTAGCTTGTAAGATCGGCAAAAACTAAATTATTACGATTGCTTAAATAGCCGATATTGCCATTCGCTAGCAAGATTTCACTTTCAGTATTAGTTCTTGTGATTACAAAAGATTCATTTATGTAGGGAGAGAAATAAGGGCGCGCTCCAACTCCAACTAGGGCAAATCTAAGATTTAAAGTATTAAAGCTTTCAGTGTCGGCTTGAGTATGATCCAACCTAATCGAACCATAATTTGTTTCATAGTTTCCATAAAGAGTAGCTAGCTCTGTACTTACATGAGTTTCATTTTCATAGGTGCTAGATAACTGAAGCCGTGAAGCTTTAAACGTATCATTGTAATTTACCTGGTGGCGCATTTTGTGATTCTCATCTTCGTAGGAGTGAAAACCTGAAAACTTACGCATTGGTTCAAACCAATTAAAAGTCAAAAGGACACTATTATTTTCTGAGTTTTGAATATCAATTTGTTGTTTAATTGAAAAATTAGCATTGATGTTAAAGCGGTATAAAAACTCAACATTCATAAACTCAGACTTACTATTATTATAGTTGACTTGCTCTTCTACTCCCAAGCCTAGGCTGGATAGGCTTGAGAGTAGGTATGATGAACTAAGATTCTTGGAAGTTTTTATACTATTTTTTCGTCCATCAATATAATAGAAATCCTTTTCAAAAAATCTATAGTTCGCGTTAAAGCGAATGGGGCGAATTTTCTGAGTGGTAACTAAGCTTTGCATACTAAATAAAAAGGAGTTCGCATTTTGTTCTTGGTGCTGAGAATAAGTGTGATAATATTCTGTCAGTATACGGCCTAAACTTGTAGAGAACTGAAAGCCTGTCATAGAGTTATTGCCTTCACTTTGATTATTTACACCTAGAGTGAGTGAATCTGTTAAGCCGTAGCGAAAGTAACCACTAAAAAATCTCTCTTCTTCATCGTAGGTTAAGTCTCCTTCATCATTTCGTGATGATTTATCAAATATATTGAAAGCATAGTCACTTAGCCCAACAGGAAGAAGATTATTGTGATATTGATTACTAAAGTAAAAGTTTTCAACTCTTCCGTTTTGCGTGGTAGCAACGACTTTAATATTATTTTGCCCTATGAATAAGGGGAGTTTGTTAAGATTTAAAACACCAGCTTGGTGATAGCCTTGATAAACTCTTTGCTCATTTACAAAAATTTCAATTCGTGAAGGCTCATTCAAGTTAACTTCATAGCGATTGAAATTTGTTCTTAAAGTGTTGGGAGCTATTGAAAATTCATTTTGAATACTTAAACCAGCTCCTTGGATTTGTTGCTGAAGATCCACAGTGTTATGGCTTAAATCCCCCAGGACTAAACGCACATGATTTTGTTTGAAGTCTTTTATGTAACGAGTGTAATCGCGAAAATAGCGCTCATTATTTTCTGAGCTGGCAAAGCCAGCAGAGTTAAGAATATGCCCTTTATAGTTAAAATTGAGCTCATTATAGATTTGTTCTGACTCACTCAATCCACTGGTGTAATTATTTTGATAATCAAAATTTAGAAAATAACTAAAGGGGGCGGGTTTGACGACAAAGCCTTTAATCATATCGCTTGATTCAATTTCAAGAAAATTTTCTTTACGCATATTTAGAGGAATTTTGAGATAAAAAATGAGCTCATTATAATCAAAGACAGGATTAAGACCAAATTTCTTTAACTCATTGGCCTTAAGGTAATTGAGCGGAGATCTGATTTCTTTAACCTCTTCAAACTCATCTTCAGTGAGAAATTTCTCCAAAAGTTCAAATATTTTATCCTGATCGAGAAAGATGTCACCACTTTGAGGACTAATCCAAATATCATCCACATGTACATTATCAATTTGCACAGGCGCAATAAGCACAGGACGACTACCTTTCCAGTTGGTAGGACGCGCATAGGCCATACATGTAATGAGTAAAAAATAGATTAGATAACGCACACTTTATTTTAAGCCATTTAAAAGAGGTAAAAAAGCAATAAAAAAGGGAGAAGCAACTTCTCCCTTAGACATTTTAAAATAATTAAAAAATTAGTTGGCCACAATCTCTAATGTGATTGTATCTGTGTAGGTCCCTGCAGGGGCAGTTGCAAAGGCAGAAACATCAACAACGATATCACTATCTTCATCTGCAGAACTTGTTAGAGCGCCACTATCTTTAAGTTGTACTTTGTTAGCAGAACCGGCACCAAGGCTTACCGCACTGGACCCATCATACTTTACTGTATAAGAAGTACTTACGTTAGTGTTATCTGTGTTTTGTAATTCAGATCCATTGGTTGAGTAACCATAGATTTTATAACCATCTAAATCATTACAAACTTCATTGGCCGTAGCCACGGTATGATCACCACCACCTTCTATATCTAATGTAGTATAGCTATTAGTAGATAATGTGAGGCTTAACTCAGCATCAACTGTTCCAGAAATAGTAATGTCTCCAGTAGTCGCAGCAAAACTTTTAAGTGATAAAACTAATGCAGTTAAAATAAATAGATTTTTCATTTTCATCTCCCTTTAGATGTTCTGCCTTGTATAAAGCAAGTGGTATGCCAAGATTTTAAAGGAATTCTTAATGAAAAACAGGAGGGAATTGTTTACTTATTGGACATTTGTATACCGGAGTGTCTAACTCGGAGACAAAATGGCCACTTCTTTGGATATAGGTTGGTCTAAACTTATAAAAGATTCAGTGGCTTGCACACTTTCAATGCTTTGAAGTTTATCCACCAGAAACTGGTGATAGTCACTAATACTTGAGGTATTGATTTTTAATAAGAGAGCATAGTTACCTGTGGTAAAATGAGCCTCTACCACTTCTGGAAAGGTATTGAGCTTCTCTATAACCTCTGGCATATCTTTGGTGCTTTTAAGGTGAACTCCTAAAAACACTGTGACATCAAA
>CEQY01111535.1_pt1 | contig 29758 bp, 36 predicted proteins | sample 361391 | NCBI WGS metagenome assembly CEQY01 (sample SAMEA2621075, study PRJEB7988) | marine metagenome | isolation source: saline water (ENVO:00002010), including | reverse complement strand
GGAGCTGACGATTGGCGAGGATGCTTTAATGGCAAGCCGGCTATTATCTCTAGCTATAGTGGTGGTGGTGGAAATCATGTTTTGATGGCCCTACGAATTCAGCTCTCACTGCTGGGGATGAATGTGTTCGGAAGACAGATTATCGTGAACTCAAAACAGCAGTTAAACTCTGAGCATATGGATGCCACTATTGATCTACTTATTGCAAGCCTAGTTCATCATTAGAGAGTTACTGACGGTTTCTATGCCAGGACATCCCAAGGCTCACGAGTTTTCCAATCAATTCTTTATAGCTTAAACCATAGGCTTCTGCTGATTCCGGAAATTCATCTCCTGCTTGAATACCAGGGTTAGGGTTGGCTTCTAAAAAATAGGCTTTTCCATTTTCTTCCAGCCTGAAATCTAGTCTGGCATAACCAGAGAGTCCCAATGCTTTATAAACTTTTTTGGTGAGAGTTGTAAGTTGTTTAATTTCCTCTTCACTCAAGTTTGCTGCCCGTATCGATTGGATCCCATATTTTTCCCGATATTTGTCATCCCATTTTACTTTTTCAGTTGCAAACTTTTTTGTCCCTTTGGGAAGATCTGAGAACTCAAGCTCCCATACGGGAAAAGTTGTCACTCGTTTATTGCCGAGTATCCCCACATAAAGTTCACGCCCTTTAATATATTGCTCAGCTATGGCATCTGTTTCAACATGAGTATGGATGAACTCAACACGCTCTTTAAGGGCTTCAAAATTATTGACCACTGAGGCTTGAGAAATTCCGGTAGAAGCCTCTTCTGTAGAAGACTTTACTATGAGTGGATAGATATATTTTTTACTTTCTTTCACTTTTTGGTTTTTGGGAAAAACAAAAAATTTAGGAACAGGTATTTTATGAAAAGCCAGAATCTTTTTACTTAAGGCTTTATCTCTGGCTAGAGTTAGGCCTCGGGGGTTACAACCCGTGTAAGCTTGTTTTTTTAATTCAAGATAAGAGACAATATGTTGATCAAAGGTTCTATCTCCATCAAATTCTTCGAGTAGATTAAAAACAATATGTGGTTTAAATTTATAAAGGGCAGAGCGAAGGAGTTCTAAATTTCCAATGATGCCTAAGGGCTGGACTTCATGCCCGAGCTCTTTCAGTGTTTGGATGATATCGTATTCTGTTTTCCAGTCTGCAGAAATATATTCTTCTTGGGTGAATTCATCCGGGGGGATGAGGTCTTTATGCATAAGAACTAATACTTTGAGCTTTGCCATGCTATCTCGCTATTCTATGACTACCGTTATGGATATATTCTATCGTAACAATGGACAACATCGCAATAAATTGATTTTTTGATTCATCAAAAGGCAGCTTAAGTTTTAAATTCAATTCATCACAACGTTTGATCACTTCTTGTAAGATTTCATTAATGGTGTACTGATAAGCACCGGTCCAAGGAGACACACTTTTACGCACATCTTTTTTTATTTCTCGAATAAAACGTGAAGCTTTTATATTGAGGGCCACATCTGGATTATTGGTGAATAGCTTGAGGAGGTGGACATCAAATTCACTAGGGTAATCAATCCCATAATGCTCTCTTTTATCATCATAATGTTCTTGGAGCGTTGTTGTCATTTTTGACTGAGGGTCAATTTGTTTGCGGGTAGAAAGTAGGGGCTTTTGATGTTGCAGCTCACTCATAAGCTCATCCATAAAAAGTAATTTCTTATAAGCCCCTTTCCAGTTTTTATATTTTTTACGCCAAGCAGATCTCGGATTGAGCCAAACCGCAAAGGTTTCAGCAAAATCTTCATCGGGATGGCTTTGAGAATACCAGCCGTTAAGATGAGTAACATATTGTTTGCTAAAAGGTTTAGGGGCATACGTTTCTTCGTATTTAAGACTGGATTTTCCAAAGACTTGTTGCCGCTTACGCCTACGTCTGAGCTGAAAAGCATTATCAATCGCATGACCACATTCATGGCGCAGTAGTTTCATAAAAGTGGTAGGTGTTCCACCTTCAACATCATAGATGAGCTTTTCTTGAATTTTAGCCAGTTTCTTATGAGCAAGATAGAAAGGAATAGCTATGCCTGTGTGTCCATCAGGAGTAAACCATTCATCAGAAAACCAAAAGTAAGGTTTAAATTTTTCTAATCCCTTTAGGTCTAATTCGTATTGTAGTTTTTCTAAATAGGGCTTGAGGTTGGATTGATCCAGGGGGATATAGACATCCTTAAGTTTCATCTTGAGGATTTCATTTTGAGTTTTTTTGGTCCACTTAGGTTCTTTGGTCAGTTTTTTAAAAAGACTAATAATCTTACCCTTTGTTAAGTTTTCATTGTAACCTATTTAGGGTAAAAAGAGAATATTCAGTTATAAAGGGCATTTTTATGAAATACATTTTAGTCACACTTTTAACTCTCAATATAAGTTTTGCAAACTCAATCTCCGGAGTGGTCACGCTTGAGGGTAAGGCTCCAAACGGTGTGCTTTTTATTTTTGCTAAAAAATATCAGGGAAACATGCCTATGCCACTTGCTGTAAAGCGAATAGAAAAGCCAAGTTTCCCTGTCAAATTTAATCTCTCTCAAGCTGATGCCATGATGAAACAAATTCCTTTTGAAGGTCCCTTTACAGTGACCGCACGACTGAGTCCTAGCGGAAGTGCAATGGATAAGTCAGGTATAGAAGTTTCAACGACTCAAAAAATTGAGATGGGTCAAAAAAATATAAAATTAACTCTCAAAAATAATTAATAGCAGCGTATTCTGAGACTTTCGATATCATCTAATCCGTCTAAGTCACGGGCTCCATATCCATTATCAAAATAGTATTTGAGATCATCAAAGCCTTTATCTTCATAAAGCCACACTCTTGTGTTGTAACCGATCATAATACTATCTGGATCATCACCTACAAAATTGTCGAGTTCTACATCATAGAGATCTTGAGCTCCTCTAAAGGTGGCCCTTCTTCCTCGAAAATTATCTTTATCGAAGAAAGTTACCCAACAACCTCCGTTATTATGTCGTACATAATCTCGGTCACGATAGGTATCACTCTCAATACTGGCCATGGCTAAACCAGAGAGGGTCAGAGTGGTTAATAATGCTAAGTTCTTAATTCTTTTTAAGATCATGATAAAGCTCCTTTGGGATTACTATATGAATACATCAAGATGACATATTAATTAAAAAATAGGCCTGGGGATGAAATTGTTTATAAGGGATGACTTCACTCTTTTTTTGAATGGTCGTTTTACAATCAATCTGCTTTTTTATAATATCTTTGAACTTCTTTAAAAAACCAACCCACATTGCATCTTGTATCTTAGAACCTAGAGGAAGATAGTTGAAAGCTATATTAAATAATTTATCGCCCGCCCTGGATGTCGATCTAATTTTTAATATTGCATCTCTTCTATTTTTATCTAAAAAAAACTCAATGAAGCCAGCTTCCTGGTGATATTGCAGTGTAGAAAAACGAAAATAACTTTCATTAGCTTCTTCTACTATGATAGGTCCATTATATGGACCTCTGAGATGCACTAATAACCTTTTATCTTGTATCAGTTTAATATTACCTGTGGGACTTTTATATTTGCCTAAAGATTGAGGAGCACAGATATTGATATCCTCTAAGAGTTTATGAAACAACTTCTCCGCCTCATGACAGCCTTCTGTCATTTCCAATTCATAAGTTTGGATTTTGACAGGCCCATAACCACGATCTATGGGTTGAATTTCTAAATTTTCCAAATCTCTTGTATCTAGTAGAGAAGATTTCAAAATATTCATGATTTAACCTTTTCGCTCCCAATAGCGTAGCTCTTTTGCTTTTTTTATATATTTTGAAATATTCTTATGAGTGAGACTTATCATTCCTCCATCAGTTTCATTTATGGGCAGTAAATCGAGTATTAAACTCTCTATCTCTTTATTGAAGCCAATAAATTTTTTGTGAAAAAAGGCATCATTAACAAAGTCTCTAAAGGCTATTTCTTTACTGAGCTCTTTGACTTGGTCTTTAGTTCCCAGAACAATAACAGCGTCATATAAAACTGAAGGTGCGCCATCGATAAACTCATCACCGCTATGGGTTTTACCATCATCCATTTTTACTTCTGAAATTTTTTGTAAAATAAGATCATATTGGCACTTTTCATTATTAAGCTCTTTTTGTATTGAACTGAGAAGTTCATTTTCAGCGTTTTTAGTGACAATAATTCCAATCTTTCGTCCTCTGAGAGTGGATTTAACATTTTTAAGGATACTGAGTGCATCAGAGTTGCCGACATCTTTTACTTTCTCTCTGGCCATCTTCATAGGCTCTGGCAAGTTTTTAATACCTAGGCCTTTGGCTACTTTTTTCGCTAGATCTTTATCTATATTTAAAAGATGTGAAACCATTCGCTCACGTATGGCCAGTGTTTCTACTTTGCTTAATTCAAAGATCAAAGCGGATTGAATATGTTCTTGTTCGATCTCAGTCTGACTTGTATAAAAAAGCTCTGCTTGGCTGTAGTGATCTGCAAAACGTTCTCCACGTTCAAAAGTTTTATAGCCCATCTCTAATGCCGGGTAGGGATGAAAACCTTCCTCTTTAGACTCTCTAGGATTATTTTTATCCTGCTCCCAGGAATTAGGTTCATAATTCACTCGCCCCTTAGGGTTACGCATGGCCATATGACCATCTTGCTGTAAATTATGCACAGGACATCTAGGAGCATTAATAGGTATATGAGTGAAGTTAGGACTTCCTAAGCGCTTGAGTTGAGTATCCAGATAAGAGAAGTTTCGCCCCTGTAGAAGTGGATCATTAGTAAAGTCTATGCCTGGGATGACATTTTGGGTACAAAAAGCAACCTGTTCTGTTTCAGCAAAAAAATTATCCACATTTTTATTGAGAACCATTTTACCCAGAGGTTTTATAGGCACGACTTCTTCAGGTATGAGTTTAGTTGCATCTAAAATATCGTATTCATAATTTTCTTCAAATTCTTCATCAAAAACTTGGACACCTAACTCCCACTCAGGGGCTTGTCCATCTTCAATCGCCTGCCACATATCACGTCTATGAAAATCAGGATCGGCTCCGTTTATTTTAACAGCTTCATTCCACATCACTGATTGCATTCCTAGAAGAGGCTTCCAATGAAACTTCACATATTGTGATTTGCCCTTGGCATTGATCATTCTAAATGTATGCACACCAAAACCTTCCATAAAACGAAAGGAACGAGGGATGGTACGATCGGACATGATCCACATTACCATATGCATTGACTCTGGAGACAGTGAGATAAAATCCCAGAAATTGTCATGAGCGGTTTGGGCTTGGGGGAAACCTCGGTCAGGTTCTGCTTTAGCCGCATGAACAAGATCGGGAAATTTCTTGGCATCTTGAATAAAAAATACCGGAATGTTATTTCCTACTAAATCCCAATTACCTTCTTCAGTATAAAATTTAACCGCAAAGCCTCTTACATCCCTGGCAAGATCCACCGAGCCTTTATTGCCTGCAACAGTTGAAAAGCGCACAAAAACAGGTGTCTTTTTACCTTTCTTGGTCAAGGGATCTGCAATGGTTAGGTCTGAATGATCACCATAACTTTCAAAATGCCCGTGGATACCATAGCCTCTAGCGTGGACCACTCGTTCCGGAATTCTTTCATGATCAAAATGAAAGAGTTTTTCTCTAAATTGAAAGTCTTCTACGAGAGTAGGACCTCTATTTCCCACTTTTAAAGTATTTTGGTTGTCAGAGACTTTAACCCCTTGTTGAGTCGTTAAGGTGTTGTCTTTTTGGGCTTGCTGGTGATTTTCTCCACTTTCAGTATAGCTTTGGTTGATGAGATCTTTCTTCTTCATTTGCCTTTATCCTTTGCTTATTAACTACGGTTTGAGTACAACTTTTATACAATTATCTTTTTTCTCATTAAACATTTCATAAGCGGCGGGGGCTTCTGCGAGAGGCACAGTGTGTGAGATTAAAAAAGAAGGATCTATTTTTTCTTCTTCAATTAAACTAAGAAGTTGTTCTAAGTATCTCTGAACATGGGTTTGACCCATTTTAAAAGTAAGGGCTTTATTCATCGCAGGTCCCATGGCAAATTTATTGACTTCATCGGTATAAACACCAGGAATAGATACAATTCCACCTTTTCTACAACTCTTTATAATCTCGTTTAATACGTAAGGACGATTAGTAGGCATATGTATATTCTGGAGAGCTGAATCCTTCGCATTCATGATTGAACTTGTAGAATGTGCTTCAGCACCTACCGCATCAATACATTTATCGGGTCCCATACCTTTTGTTAAGTCCATGAGTTGATCATATACATTCACTTCCTTAATATTATATACCTCTGTGTTTTTAATTCCTCTGGCCATCTCGAGTCTTTCAGGAACATCATCGAAAGCGATCACTCTCTTAGCTCCTTGCAACCAAGCACTGTGGATAGTAAATAAACCGACAGGGCCACATCCCCATATTGCTACCGTGTCTGTGGGTTGAATATCTGCATTGATAGCGGCCATCCACCCTGTGGGAAAAATGTCAGAGAGGAATAGAACTTTCTCATCTGGTAAATGGTTCGGAACTTTAATAGGACCGACATCAGCATAAGGGACTCTTAAATACTCTGCTTGTCCCCCTGGTATTCCGCCAGTGAGGTGAGAGTAACCAAATAGAGCCGCTGTGCTATGGCCTAATTCTTCTCTCGCTTTATCTTGTTTGGGATTTGATTCATCACAAAGTGAATACATAAGGTTTTCACAGAAAAAACAATGACCACAGGAAATGGTAAAAGGCACTACAACACGGTCACCTTTTTTAAAGCGCTTAACTGCAGATCCTAGTTCAACAACTTCTCCCATAGGTTCATGTCCTATGATGTCACCTTCTTGCATACCGGCCATCACTCCATTATAGAGATGCAGGTCTGAACCACAAATAGCTGAAGAAGTTACTTTGATAATTATATCAGTGGGCTCTTCTATTTTTGGATCGTCCACTGTTTCAAATCTCATATCTTGTCGACCATGCCAGGTAATTGCTTTCATTATTTTCTCCTTTATTTTTTCGATTAGAAGGTGACATAATGAAGTGAAATGATCCTTAAAAAGTCGTGTGAAGTTGACTTCTAAATTTACACATATTGCAGTGTTTATTTTCAATAGATAGAAATATTAAGATTCGTACACGGAAAAATGATTCTGTCTTAAGGAAGTCTTATCCCATTTTTCATATCTAAGAGAATACCAAAGGAGAAGTAAATGGTTAAAGATCATGGACCTCAGATAAAAAATGATAAACAATACGAGAGACTGCGGGATAAAGGTATGAGCAAAGAAAAAGCCGCACGGATTGCTAATACGGACAGTCATGAAGCCGGTAAGAAGGGGGGCAAACATCCTCCTTATGAAGAATGGAAAGCTGAAGAGCTAAGAGATCGTGCCGCTGAAATAGGTATTGAAGGGCGCTCTAAAATGAATAAGAATGATCTCATTGATGCTCTTAGAAATCACTAACACTATTTAAAATTGACTGCTGATAGAGGTCGACAAAGATCCACGCACCTGTGGCAGAGATGATTCCGGCTATCAGACCCACCTCAAAACCATTGGGTGATTTCGTTATAAATTGATACATATCACGGGTGAGTTTATACTCGTGATAGATGTGATATAGTCCAAAAGTGATGATGGTCAAAATAAGCCAAAAGAGAAAAGAATATTTTTTCATTCCCAGCCATGTATTAAAATCCCTAATTTGACGATACTGCATCCATATATTCCACAACCCTCCAGTCAGGAGTATAAGAATAAAATCTATAATAAGATTTTTTTTATCAATTGAGTTCATGGCTCATCCTATTTTTAGTTTCTAAATAAAGAAAAATGATAACTGATAGTTATATTAACATCAACAAAACATAGAAAATCATGTTGAGTTGTGAACTTATTTTCACAAATATCCTCTCTAAGTAATTAAAAAAACTTGGATATGTATATTTGATACCAGTTTTGTGTTTATTTCTACACTAAATTTAAATACTATAAATTCATCGGCTGTTCAGCTCTAAGCAATTGGAGTTGGTATATGAATACAAAAATTCTTTTTACAATTTTTCTTTTGAAATTCACTTTGATCAGTTCTGCTGAACAAATCCAAGACAATCAAAGTAATCCTGGTAGACCTCAAATACATAAAAAATCTAAAGGGCAAAAAACCATTATTGGAGACGAGCTCAATTGGTATAGTCGCGAAGATATAGACGATAGGAATCAACGCAAAAACTCACTGGCCGTGGGGCACTTAAATCTTCCGGCCCGCATGGCTTCTTGCACTGCCTTTTTTATCAACGAAAATACACTTATGACCAATCACCATTGTGTGACAAGGGCATCGGATTTAAAAAAATCAAGTGTGAGTTTTTATGACAAGGATGACAATAGAGTTAAATATAAATGTCAAAAGTTTGTTGGTTCCAACTTCTATCTTGATTACAGTCTTATTCAATGTGATGGCAAGCCTGGTGCAAAGCATGGTTATCTCTCCTTAGATAATAGAGCTCCTGCTTCTAAGTCAAGAACCAGTATGTATGTTGTGCAAGAGAATTGTAATTACCAAGATGATCCTTACTGCAATATTGATCGGTACATATCTTATGGAGATATCATCGAAGTGAGAGGAAATCGAGTGAAACACCTTGCTGACACTTTGGGGGGATCATCTGGAAGTCCAATCATTTCGACTGAGACGCATAAAGTAGTGGCCCTTCATAATGCTGGGGCGAATGCTAATGCTGAGCAAGTCAATGGGGGAGTGACCATGAGTTATATAATTAAAGATATAAAAAAGAAATTTTCACATATAAAGATTTATACCAGGAAGTAAGGTTGGAGGCTGTCGTTAATTTAAACGTTATAAATATACCTTTTTTCTGTTCACACCGTATCCTGGCTGAATAGTCCGATACACGTTTCAATCTCTCAAAGAAGCTGCCTAGTCGAGCTAAATAGGCAGCTTCCTTTTTCTACTTGTTTTTCTTATCTGTTTGATCTTTTTCTATCTTTTCAATTTCTTTAAAAAGTTTATCTGCCTCTGTATATAGTTTAGCGTACTCGGCCATTTTACCATTGCGTTGGGCATGAACAGCTTTTTCTAACAAGAGATCATGTTGCTTGCGTAGCTTCTTCGTTGGATTGCTTTTAAATAGACCGAACATCATTTTATCCTTTTATAGAGTCAATAGATAACTTAAACCAGCGAGAAAAATTTAGGAATAGCTGTCAAGCATTTGTATAGTTTTGTTACCATGGCAAAAGCTAGGATAAAACTACATATTTCTATCACATCTAAATTAAAACTTAAGAGTATGATCTCTTGGAGGTAGATTATGGCGAGAGCAAAAGATTATACTTATTTTCCCTTTTATGACACTCATCTTAGAGATGGTTATGGGCCTGTTTTAAATCGAAGCTTTGTCATAGAAATACCTGCTGATTTTGCCACCATGCAAAGAGTTTTTAAAAAACTCCAGCAGCGTTTTAATGATTTTACTGACTCTGACAGCTTTGAATGGGTGCGAACTAAGAAATCACAGCACAAACTAAGAAGTATGTTTAGAATTAAAAAAGTGATTAAGTTTCCCGTGATCTCAAGAAAAAATTCTGAAAATGAGATCATCCTTCAACACAGTAAAAAGAATACGATCATGGGAAACACTAGATTCACTATTGTTGAATCTAAGAAGAATTACTTACAAGTTGATATGCGTATTCGGTACCGAAACGTATTTTCATTTTTTCTGTTCGAAAAAATTGGTCTAAGTCGAGAGCTGCACAAAGCCTGGATTCAAATTCTACGCTATTTTTATTTTGAATGTACCGGAAAAGAAACTCCAGCGCATAAGATTTTTATAGATCAAAAAATGATGAATATCGAAAGAGATAAAGGACACTTATTTTAAGTTTACATGCTCGCTGGCATTTTGGGGTATACACCCGCTGGAGTCTGTTTAATCCAAAGTTTGAGTGTTTCCAGAATCTGAGCTTTGTCTTGAGGGAGAATGCCGCCAATAGGCTTGGCATTAGAGACATGATTGGCCCTGAAAATGACTTTATTCAAATCAAAAGTTGATTGCTCTAAGATATCATGCATCTCAATCAAAAGTTCTTTACTAGTCAGAGGCTCAATTAAACCTCGCTCTACCATGCGATGATAAGGGGTGCCTGGTATGGCAAAAGTGGTTAAGAAAGAAAAATACTCAGGGTTGGTCTGGGATAAGACTTCTGCTGTGGCCCGAATATGTTGTTCGGAGTATTTCTTACCTCCAATCCCCAGCATAGCAATGGTGGATAATTTGAAGCCTTGTTCTTTGATTTTGAGTGAAGCTTCAATCATATCTTGAGCGGTGTTACCTTTCACCACCATATGAAGAATTTTATCATCTCCACTTTCAAGACCTAAATACGCCATAGTCAATTTTTTTTGAGCAAGTGTTTTGAGTTGCTCTGATGTTTTCTCTAAAATATTCTCAGCGGTTGCATAAACTCCTATTCTTCTCACCTCAGGAAAAAACTCATGAATACAATCAAGTGTCTCCTCGAGAATGTCCATCGGTGCTCCGAGGGCATCACCATCACAGAGAAAAATTTTCTCAGGCTGCATTCCTGCCCGTGCACATTTTGCTATATCAGCTTTAATGTCTTGGATAGGTCTGACTTTATAGGTCTTAGAGCGATACATATCACAATAGGTGCACTTATTATTTGAACATCCGATGGTGAGCTGTATAAGCAGAGATCTCCACTCGGAAGGTGGTCGGTAGACAGGGGGTTCATATTCAATTGGAGGCGTAAAAAACATGTCTAACAAATAACGTCGTTCCCATTCATTTTCAAGCCTATAAATTTTATAAATAAATTCAACAAGAGCTAAGTCTTTGATATAACGAATCATTAAAAATTTTGATATGGGTAAAGAGTGCAAAAAATAACCACCGATATAGTTATTATAGGAGCAGGTGCAGCAGGAATGATGGCCGCTCATTTTTGTGCCCTTAAAGGAAAACAAGTTTATCTTTTGGATCATAATAAACAAGTGGGGCGAAAAATTCTTATCTCTGGGGGAGGGAAGTGTAACTTCACTAATATCTTTGGATCAAGTGCAGAAGAGTATCATAGTGAAAATAAACATTTCGTAAAGTCTGCTCTCTCCCGTTACACATGTTATGATTTTTTAGAGCTTATTGAAAAAAATAAAATACCTTATGAGCAAAGAGAGGTGGGGAAACTTTTTTGTCTTCGCTCGGCAAAAGATATTGTAAATGCTTTGTTAGAACAACTTCAAAAACCTAATATCCACTTAAAGCTCGAACAAAAAAACTTAGATGTGGAAATCCATGATGATGGCTTTCGAGTTTTTAATTCTCACGTTGAATACTTTTGTAACTCTTTGGTGATAGCGACAGGAGGGATTGTCCTGCCTTCAATTGGGGCCAGTGACTTTGGTCACAAACTAGCGAAGAGAGTGGGACACAAAATTCTGCCCATGTCTCCCGCACTCGTTCCCTTTAAAGTGGAAGGTTGGAGTGAACTATCAGGGAATGCCATTAAAGCAGGTATTACTTGCAATGGATATTACGTCGCAGAAAATGTTTTGTTTACTCACAAAGGATTAAGTGGGCCTGGTGTTCTTAAGGCCTCTCTTTTTTGGAATCCTGGAGATTTTATTGAAATTAACTGGCTGCCTCAATATCATATCTCCGATATACTCAAGTCAGCTTCAGGACAAAAACAACTTAACTCCGTTCTCTCAGAGTATCTACCTAAGTCATTTATAAAATTATTTTTTGAAAAGATAGATTTCGATAGCTCAATTCATATTGCAAAAATTTCTAAAAAAGAAGAACTGATGTTAGAAAAAAATCTCCATCATATGGTGATCACACCCAGTGGCACAGAAGGTTTTCGTAAAGCTGAAGTCACCCGCGGGGGAGTGAGTACTGAGTTTATTTCATCAAAGACCATGGAGAGTAAACTGCAAAAAAAACTCTATTTTATTGGTGAGGTCCTCGATGTCACAGGTCAGTTGGGAGGCCATAATTTTCAATGGTGCTGGGCCAGCGCCTATGCCGTTGGGCAAGCGATAGCGGAATGATATTATTCTAAATGTGAAGTTTTTATAACAATAATTTGACCAACAATGAATTCAAGTTCCTCTAGACAAAGGTATGATTCCTTAGAAATTTTATAAAAGGGGAGTCTATGAATAATTACCTTAAACTTGGCTTGATTGTATTAAGTTCTATGTTTGTCATGTACGGAGTTACCTATCTGAGTAGTGTGGATATGACTCATGTGTACTGGAGTGAATCTAGACTCTATATGACCCTTATTATGGGGGCGGCATTGACAGCTATTTTGCTGGGGCTTATGCGCAATGCTTTTTACCACAAACTCGCCAATAAAGTTATTTATGCGACTTCTGCTGTGGTCTTTGTGCTCTCCCTCACACTTATAAGATCTCAAATAACTGTTGGTGATCATGGCTGGATGAGTGCTATGATCCCGCATCATTCAACATCAATTCTTCAGAGTAAAAATGCTGATATTGAAGATGTGAGAGTGAAAAGACTGGCGCAACAAATTGTAAAAAATCAAGAGCGCGAGATTCAAATCATGAAATGGCTTATGAACGATATTGATAAAAATGGACGTGTCAAAAACTCTGAGTTTCTCTTAGGTCGAACGTTACCCGACTTTGACGAGTTTAAAGATTCTGATGAAACAGAATATTCTGAATAATCAATCGTCCATTAAGACATGGTAGTGGGGGTCATGATCTTTATCATACTCTACCACCGCACGTGCCTTACCTAGTAAGTCCGCACATTCAGGACTTACATGGCGCAAGCACACTCTTTTACCCAGTTTAGCGTACCTCTCTGTGAGATAATTGAGGGCTTCAATAGCACTTTGGTCTGCCACTCGTGACTCTTTAAAATCGACAATAATATCTTTGGGGTCGCCCTTAGGATCAAATTTACTATGAAAGTTTGCAATCGAGGCAAAGAAAAGTGGGCCATACATTTCATAATGTTTCACACCTTTCTCATCGGTATGTTTGCGTGCTCTAATCCTCACCGCATTATCCCAAGCAAAAACCAGGGCCGCTAAAATCACACCGGCTAACACAGCAATGGCAAGATCGAAAACCAGCGTTAATATAGTCACTCCAATAATAATGATGGCATCTGATTTAGGAATACGATGAAGAATATTGAGAGTGGTCCATTCAAATGTACCAATAGACACCATAAACATAACACCCACTAGGGCGGCCATGGGGATTTGCTCAATCAATGATGATCCTACAAGGATAAAAGAGATCAATCCAAGAGAGGCGACAATTCCTGAAAGCCTGGAGCGTCCCCCGGAGCTGACATTAATAATACTTTGTCCAATCATGGCACAACCACCCATACCACCAAAAAATCCGGTGACAACGTTAGCTGCCCCTTGAGCGACAGACTCTTTATTTCCTCTTCCTCTGGTTTCAGTCATCTCATCAATAAGAGTGAGGGTGAGGAGGGATTCTATAAGTCCAATTCCTGCTAAAATAAGCGAATAAGGGAGAATAACTTTGAGCATCTCAAGGTCCCAAGGAACATCGGGGATATTAAATTGAGGCAGGCCACCTTTAATTGAAGCCAGGTCACCTACGGTTTTCGTATCAAGATCAAAAAGTATAGCGATGAGGGAAGTCACCAAAATACCGGCTAGAGGTCCTGGGATGGCTTTGCTTATCTTGGGTAGAATATAAATAATCGCCATGGTTAAAAAGGTTAGCCCCATCATAATAAAAAGGGGGACACCTGTGATCCATTGGACTTGTCCAGCGACTTCTGTTTTAAATTGGGGAAGTTGCGCTAAGAAAATAACGATGGCCAACCCATTAACGAACCCATAAATAACGGGGGTGGGAACGAGTCTGATAAATTTTCCAAATCTTAAAAGTCCAAAAAGAATTTGTATCATTCCCATTAAAATGATGGCCGCAAATAAGTATTGCACTCCATGGCTGACCACTAAACTGACCATAACAACAGCGAGAGCTCCCGTTGCCCCAGAAATCATCCCCGGTCTTCCACCAAAAACAGATGTGATCAAACAGACGATAAAAGCAGCATAAAGTCCAACTAAGGGGGAAACCTGAGCAATCAGGGCGAAAGCCACCGCTTCTGGAACCAGGGCCAGAGCAACAGTAAGACCTGAGAGTATTTCAGTTTTATACTCTATATTTTTGAAGTTATTCAAATTTAATAGCATGGGGATGCCTCTAGAAAAAGATTGTTTAAGTTTCCTTAAGGTAGTGGATTTACTGCTTAAATACAAGTTTAAAGTGAGTTAAATCTGTATAAATGACGCTCATGAAGGAGTGGGATACCGACCAAACATTGATCTAGGTCAAATTGATTTAGATCTTCTTTTTTGATATTTTATTCTTATGAATCAAAATATTTTAAATTTCCAGAACCAACTTGTGAGTCATCCGGTCTATAACCAGCTCAACTCATTAGAAAATATTCAAACCTTTATGAAGTACCACGTTTTTGCAGTGTGGGACTTTATGAGTTTATTAAAATCTCTGCAAAAAGAAATCACCTGTGTTGAGCTTCCTTGGCTGGACTCTCGTTATTCCGCTGAAACAGTCCGATTGATCAATGAAATTGTTTTGAGTGAAGAATCTGATGTGGACGAGCAGGGTGTGGCCACCAGTCATTTTGCTTTGTACCTAAGAGCGATGAAAGAGGTGGGAGCTGATACCAGTCTCATTGAGACATTCCTTGAAACTCAGGATTACTCAATGCTGCCAGAGGAATTAGCTGAGGTGGTTCAGTTTCATATTGATCTCGCTCAGAGAGGAAAAGTTCATGAGGTCGCAGCGTCTTTTTTCTATGGTCGTGAAAAGCTCATCCCGGATATGTTTATCTCTATCGTTCAAACAATTATTCTCTCTGGTGTGACTTGTCCAGCGTTCACCCATTATCTAAATAGGCATATTGAATTAGATGGAGGGGATCACGGTCCCAAAGCCGAGGCCTGTTTAAATCAGCTTTTAAAAACTGATAAAGATAAGAGCGAGTCTGAAGCCATTGCTATGAAATCTCTTGAGATGAGAGATAAATTGTGGAATTTTATTTTAAGCGAGATAACAATATCTAGGCCCAAAAATTCAGAATCTTTGCATTCAGAACAGCTTTTAGAATATCAGACTGAGTAACGATACCAATCAGTGTTTTGTTTTCACTCAAAACCGGCATGCAATGAATATTCTCATGCAGCATAACTGATGCGAGCACTTGTATTTTAGTATGCTCTAAACAAGCAATGATATCAGCGCTCATAATATCTTTTAATTTCTGAGTCGCTTTCGCTTTATAGAGATCTCGGTCGGTCACTATTCCCACTAAGGTATTTTCAGCATTAACAACAGGAAGATGTTGGATCTGGTATTTCTCCATGATTTCAATGGCATTTTGAACTTGCTCTTGGGCTTGAATGGTTTTCACCGAATGAGTCATGATATCCACAGTTTCAAATGAAGAGAAATTCTTTTTGGGAGAAGAGACTTTTTTGTAGGCTTCAAGTGATGTTTTCTTTTTCTGCTCACTATGAGTTTTCAATTCCTTTTGAAAATCGGACTCTTCATCTTTAACTTTTTTGCTCACCGTTGAGTGAAAGAGTTCACTCACTTTTTCATGGTGAAAAGTATCGGGCAGCTGATAAGTTTTGAATTGTCCATTAAAAGTGACTAAAAAGCTCATAAAGAAATCATAATTTATTTCCAAGACTTTGTGTAGTAACTGACACATATTGCTTTATTCTTTTAGAAAATTGATACAGGTGGTAAGTCTTAATGAGAGAGGAAGACTATGAACAGTTATATCACAAACTTTATTCCCCATGATGTGAACCCAATTCTACAAAAAGAGACGATTAAATGGCTGAAAGCCTATCATGCTCACGATTTCGATGAACTCTTTGATCGTTATAGCGTCTCTTCGGAGATGATTCACTCCAGAGTCAGTTATGCCAGTGGTGTGAATAATTTTACCCCTAAGTCAGATGATCTTTATCGTATTGGACACGCACAACCATATATGGAGCATAGAGCTGGGGAAGCTCAAAGAACCATTCAAAATATCTTCGATGAGTTGTATTCTGATGAAAAAGATTTTCAAATCGATCGTTTGAATCATATCAGCTGTTCTCATTATCAATCCCCCTCGGCTGCTCAAATTAAAGTCGCCAGTTTTCCCAAAGAATCAAAAACGATTGTGAATCATCTCTATCATATGGGGTGTTATGCTGCTCTTCCTGCGCTTAGAAATTCTCAAGCCATGATTGCAGATGGTGCTCAGCGGGTGGACAATGTTCATACGGAACTTTGTAGTTTTCACTTAGACCGAGATGATATATCCCCTGAGCAAATTATTATGCGCACTCTTTTTGCTGATGGGGCCATCAAGTACTCTTGTGTGTCTGAAGATCATTTCAAACAGCACAAACTTTCGGGCTTTAAGTTGCTTACTTTAAAAGAAGAGATTGTTCCTGAAACAGAAAAAGAAATGACTTGGAAGTTAAGTCGTTTTGGTTTCGCCATGACGTTGTCTAAAAAAGTTCCTCTGTACTTGGCCAAAAAAATTGAAGCCTTTGTTGAAGAACTTATCCAAGGAGCTCAGCTTGAACAAGTCCCAAGAGAAGAACTTGGTTTTGCCATTCATCCTGGAGGACCAAAAATTGTAGAGCTGATTCAAAAAGTTCTCAAATTATCTGACGGGCAAGTGAAACATTCATTAGATATGTTGTATCATCGAGGGAATATGTCTTCGGCCACTCTTCCTCATATATGGAATACATATCTTAAAGATACAAAAGCTCCTCGTTATATAGTGACAGTTGCTTTTGGGCCCGGTTTAACTATTACAGGAGGCATTTTAGAAAAATGCTCAGCTTAATTGTTTTTATATGGATCCTGCAAGGAATGGCCATGTTTGTTGATGAGTTTTATTTTCATCACAAAAGGGGACTTGGTGCATGGGAGCGAATTGGCCATCCCATAGATACTTTGTTTTTTGTAAGCTGTTTTATTTTCACTCTTTTTTTAGATGCAAGTGCTGCAGCAACAAGTGCCTTTGTCATTTTGGGTCTTATGTCCACACTCATTATAGTTAAAGATGAGTTTGTACACGCTAAAGAATGCGATGGGGGAGAACACCTGCTTCATGCGTTTTTATTTATCTTGCACCCCTGCGCCCTCATCGGTTTGTATTGGATGTGGCAAGCAGGACAAACTTTTATCATTGGAGTTCAAACTCTAATTATTTCACTTTTTATGATCTATCAAGTCGTATACTGGAACTTTGCAAAAGGAAAAAAATATGAGCAGTTTGCCACAAGTTAATAATGAGTATTACCATGGATTAGGAGAGCGTTGGTATCAAGCAGATAATGATCCCATTGCTGTCTTAAGAGCCGAACAAAACATAAAAAACCCTTGGGTGCTAGATACAATTCAACAACATTTTGCGACCTCAAATATTCAGATGGAAGATGTGAAAATTGCAGATATTGGTTGTGGAGCCGGATTTTTAACTAATTATTTAGCAAAACATTTTAACCATGTTACAGGAATAGACGCTTCCGAAAATTCACTTGAGATAGCAAAGCAATATGATGATTCTGGGAAAGTGATATATACCTTTGGTGATGCCTATCATCTACCTTTTGAAGATCAAAGCTTAGAAGTCGTATGTGCCATGGATTTTTTAGAACACGTGGAAGATCCAAAGCGAGTGATTGCTGAATGCTCTCGAGTGCTCAAACCTGGAGGACTCTTTTTCTACCATACATTTAATCGTAATTGGCTCTCTTATCTTATCGTGATTAAGTTCATGGAGTGGTTTGTTCCTAACACACCTAAAAATCTGCATGTACTTCATCTTTTTATTAAACCCAGCGAGCTGAAAAACTGGTGTCGTGAATATCATCTCACTCCTCATGAAACGATAGGTCTTGGTCCAAAATTTAATAAAGGTTTTTTTAAATCACTGCTCAAGCGTAGAGTGACGTCTGACTTTCAATTTGAATTAAAGGATTCTTTAAAACTGGGCTACATAGGATTTGCAACTAAAGAGGATATGAGTTTATAATCTTGATATGAAAACAAAACCTTTCTTATTCTTAGCTTTAATTTTCTTAAGTTTTTCCTCTTTTTCTAAAGATAAACAAACGGCCGTTTGGGGAAAGATTATGGCCAATAACCAATTGATTGCAGGTTACGAGTACTTTGTGACCTATGAGGAACAGGGGAAGTTCTACGCTTATCCTATTAAACTTAAACAAGGCAGTGTAAAGAATATCAAGTCCTATACAGGCAAGTTGGTAAGGATTGTGGGAGATATTAAGACTGAGACAGTCAAATTGGATGGTCAGCTGAAACAAACCACTGTTTTTGAATTGGCCAGTCTTAAACCGATGAAGCTCTCTCAATTATCCCTGGGAGATGACAATATTACTCCCACTCAAGTTGAAAAAGAAGGCCATGTACCTAATATTTCAAAGAAAAAATCCAGTGGGGGCTTTGAATTAAGTGATACAGCGGCTAATACCACCATTTTTGCTGGGGCAGCTCTTTTGATCGGAAATATGCTTAAAAATTAATTTGAAATTTTTGATTGTAAAATACGCAAAGATGACATAGTATGTCGGAAAGTATTAGTTTATTTAGTTCTGTTTAATCTTATCAATTACTCTCTATCTAAATTTAATATAAAATATAAATGGAGAAGCTTGATTCTTGGTAATCAAATAAAAATGTTAAATGATTGAATGTTCACTTTTTGAACGACGAGCTAATATTCACTCGAAAGTTCATGCAAAATATCTAGATAAATATCTTGGTTTTAAAATCCCCAAAATTGAAGTAAAGCTTCAGCAAAAATATCGCTCTTATGATCAGTCAGCTGATCAGTCCAATAAGAAAAAGCATTTTGAAGGCACACAAACTTGGATTGGGCTTCATCCCCAAGCGCTACAAACACCTTATAATGACATTTATGAAGTTCTTGAGAGCATAAAAACTCATGATATTGAAACGGTTGTGGATATTGGCGCAGGGTATGGCCGAGTAGGTCTCGTGACCAGTGCCATTTTTCCAAAAGCTAGCTTTCTCGGTTATGAAATATTGTCTAAACGTCGCGATGAAGCCAATAGAGTTTTTAAGCTCCATGGATTAGATAACTGCGAACTCGTCCTGCAAAATGTATTGGAAGAGAGTTTTCAGCTTCCAGATGCAGATGTGTATTTTATCTATGATTTTAGTGAGCTGGATGATATTTGCACTATATTGGATGAACTCTCAGAGCGTCTGATTGATAAAAGTTTTTTTCTGATAACAAAAGGTGATCGAATAGATTATTTGATTGCTAAAAAATATAAAGAGTTTTGGAGGGCCAATGGCTATCTCCAATTTAAAGAATTAAAAGTCTATAGTTCACATATAGATTTAAAACAGGAGTAAAGTATGTCTACAGGTAAAGTAAAGTTTTTTAATGATCAAAAAGGTTTTGGATTTATTACACCAGATGATGGTGGGAAAGATCTTTTTGTTCACGTTTCAGCTGTTGCTCAAGGAACTTTGAGTGAAGGTGAAAGTGTTGAGTATGAAGTAGGTGAAGGTCAAAAAGGACCATGTGCAGTTAATGTTAAATCTAACTAATTCACTGAAATTTAGGGTGCATGCAAACTGTGCCCTAAATTAAAAATTCCATTTGTCTGGCATTATCCAAATGCACACATTTCAAAATTTTACTTAAGAGAATATCTTCTGCCACCGGCTTTGAGAGATAAGCTGTAAAACCTGAACGAAGAGCTTTTTGTTCTTCTTCTTTCATCGCATGTGCGGTGAGGGCAATGATAGGAGTCTCTATTCCATGATCTCTAAGTCTTTTAACGACTTCGTGGCCATCATATTTCGGCATTTGAATATCCATCAGGATAACATGGTAATCATTCTTTTTACCTTTATCTAGGCCTTCTTCACCATCAACCGCCATATCCACTTTGGCCCCATGTTTCGATAAAAGTATTTTATAAAGAAGTCTATTTTCAGGAGCATCTTCTACTAAAAGAATACTTAAGTTCTCAAGACTACCGATAGGTATCTCTTCATCCACAGTTCCTCGCTCCAAAACAACTTCTGTGTCAGGCTCAATAAATCGCGTGCGGAGGGAAACTTGGGTTTGGATAGAAGCTAGGAATGTTGATCCCTTTCCATAGGTGCTTTGGATGAGTTTAAAGTCACCTCCGAGGTGCTGGCATAAACGGCGAGTGAGAATAAGACCCAGACCTGTTCCTCCAAATCTTCGAGTGGTTGATTGATCAGCTTGCATAAAGGGTTGAAAGAGTCTTTCTTGCTGTTGTTCAGAGATTCCACGACCGGAATCTGATATTTTGAAAAATAATCGAGAGGGATTTTCTTCAAAGTATACTGTCAGTGTCACTTGTCCTTGAGAGGTGAATTTCACTGCATTCCCCACAATATTATTTAAGATCTGTCTGATTCTAACCTTATCACCAATCACAACTTCAGGAATACTCCCTTCGAATTCTAAATGAAAACGAATGCCCTTTTCTTTGGCCTTGAAATCAAATATAGATTTAAAATCAATGAGAAGCTTTACAATACTGACTTTACTCTCTTCAGTGACAATTTTTCCCGCCTCAACTTTAGCGAGATCTAAAATGTCATCAATAATTCTTAAAACCTGATGAGAGCTTTTTTGAATGATAGATAAATAAGACTTATGTTCTTCTTTAGATAAATCTTCTTGTTCGGCTAGTTTAGAAAAGCCCATAATTGCGCCTAGGGGAGTTCGTATCTCATGGGACATATTGGCCAGGAATTCACTTTTGGCCCGACTTGCATTTTCTGCTCTAACAGTTGCTTCTTGTAATTCTATTTCATATTTCTTTTGCTTGGTAATTTCTTGAGTGATGCCCGCGAGTTGAAAAATTTCACCTTCATCATTCCTATGGGCTTCACCTTTGGCGGCAATGATTCGAACCTCATCGTTGGGAAGAATGACTCGGTATTCTATGCTATAGGCTTTCCCAGTTTCCAGGCATTCATTAATTTCTTTCGTCACAAACTCTTGATCTTCGGGGTGAATTCTATTCAAGCATTCGCTCAGAAAATTTCTAAAAGTCAGCGGATCTATTCCCCAGGTTTTCATAAGACCTGAACTTATTTTGGTGTCACCTGTAAATTTATCATAGGTCCAATAGCCAATATCAGCTGCACTCAGAGTGAAGTTCAGAATTTTTTCCGTTTGTTGCGCCTTATCTTGAGCTTGTTTGAGGTCATGGATATCAGTATTGGTTCCAAACCATTCGATGACATTGCCGTCTTCATCTCGAATAGCTTGGGCCCTACCTAAATGCCAGCGATAGACTCCATCATGACGGCGCAGACGGTATTCAATTTCGTAATTTTCTCCGGTATCAATACTATGTTGCCAACGCTTAACGGTTCGCTCTAAATCATCGGGATGATGAATGGGATATTCTTTCCAGCCCCAGCCTTCAGTGCCTTCAACGGCTCCTATATATTCGTACCAGCGACGGTTAAATTTATAAATAGAACCATCCGCTTTTGCCAAGAAGGTCATCTGTGGAAGCGCATCAAAAAATTGACTGAAATTATTTGTCTCTAAATCTCTACCCAAGTGAATGGCCTTTCCTCATGCTTCTCATTCTGTATGCGTACATTATAATACATGATGACTTTTTAGAACCACTTAATATAAAAATTTAGGAATGTGTAAAAATCTGCAAAATTAAAAGTACAGAGACCAAAAGTTTTACACTCCAAAGCAGTGTGCGAATCCAATTGGTTGAAATTAAACGGGCGATGACCTTGGGATGGAAAGCTTCAGAGAGTTTTTGATGGCAGGGCATACTTATGAAAATAGTCACTAACCATATACCTAAGACAAGTAAAAGATTAATAACTGTCATAAAGTTTAAAGCGTAGTAAACAAGTATTATCGAGAGAATTAACTCTAATAACATCAAAGGCCCTACAATGAGAGTAATAGCGCTTTGATGAAAAGAGGTGAATCTTTTAAATTCAGAAGGGGCTATATAGCGAAAACTCGGATAGTGAACCATTTGGATGGTCCAAATTAACCCCACCAAAAGGGAAGTGGTGATTAAGTGAATTAAAAGGATGATATCCATTTCAGTGGTTTCTCAGGTTTAGCATAGCTTAAGCGCCCAAGGGATTTGAGGGATAAATAACGATCCAACCCACTCACTCCCACGGTTTTGGAACGAGTAATATTCAAACTATAATCTTCATCTAACGCATCCTTAGGACAATAAACCGCCGTAATTTCGCATATTAGAAAGTGAGTGCCATTTTCTTCAATTTTAATTTCTCTTAAAAACTTTGCAGCAAATTTTATATGACTACTAAAGACAAAAGGGGCGGGATGGTGGTCAATATATTCTGATTTAAGCCCACATTTTTCAAACTCATCTACACCTTTTTCATAGCGAGCGCTGGTTTGGTGTGCTTGTTCCACTATATCCTCATGGACATGATTAACAGTTAAAAAAGGATGAACTCTTAAGTTATCTAATGTATCTCGAGGAACAACGTCCGGACGGATCACAAAGCCAAAGAGAGCGGGATCAGCCCCTAAGTGAACGACTGAGCTCACTATACATAGGTTCTTAACCCCGTCACTATTTTGGGTCCCAATTAAATTTACCGGCTTAACTCCAGCAAGAGAGTTAATGAGTCTTGCTCTATCTCTGTGCTCTAAGTTATTGAATTGGATTTTGTCAAAGGAGATCATACTCTCTTTTTAAAAGATAAAGACTAAAAAGTCAAGATCGTTCATGACAGCGTGAACGATTTGTGCTATAAAGAATGAGATGTTTTTCGAAGAAAGAAAATATATTGAACTTATTGACGATATTGGTGCCTTTATAGAGTACTGGGGATTTAGAAAAATTCACGGAAGGGTCTGGGCCAGTGTCTACTTAGCTGAAAAGCCTCTCTCTACTCCTGAGATTGTTGCAGGGCTTGGGGTTTCTAAAGCTCTCGTGTCAGGTGCTATCAATGAGCTACTTGAGCATGGGTTGATCGTGCAAGTGGGGCAAGTCAAGTATGGAGGCCATACCTATCAAGCCTGTTCCAATCCTGCGGAGGTGGTGAGAGATGTGGTAAAAAATAGAGAGCTCGTTCTTTTTGAAAAAATTGAAAATAACTTAATGAATATTTCCAAGTCTAAAATCTCAGATTTTAAAAAATCGGGGGTTGATCCGACTGCGGTAGATCACCTTAAAACCCTTACTTGCTATCATAAAAAATTGGCTCATAAATTTTCGCGAAAAAAAATTAAAAGCATGAGTGATTGGATTAGTTTTATGCGTAAACTTTCAAGGTTTACCTTATGAAGCAGATTAAAAAAATTAAAAATTCATTGCTTTCTCGCCAAATCACCACTGCCAAACTTGGTCTAATGACAGCAAAAGATTTGATTAAAAACCGAGACAAAAACTCTCTGAAAGAAACTCTAAGAGGAGCTCTTGAGAATAATATAGATAAAGTGGTTGATGAATTAGATGTTATGAAAGGCTCGCTTATGAAGATGGGGCAGATGCTCTCTCTTTTTGGAGGATCATTTTTGCCTAAAGAAGTTCAGAGCTTTCTTAAAAAACTCGAAAATAAAAGCTCGTATTTAGAATGGAGTGAAATCAGTAAACAGATCCCGAGTCATTGGCCGGATGAAATTTCTATAGAAACCCAACCCCTTGCTTCAGCCAGTCTAGGACAAGTTCATCTCACTAAGATAGAGGGGAGCGTTTATTGTATGAAAATACAATATAAAGGGGTGCGTAGAGCCATTGATAATGATATCAAAACCTTAAAATATCTTATAAAGCTCCTTGGATTTATCCCTAAGGAGATTGATCTCAATCATTTATTCAATGAAATTAAAGAGATGCTTTTAAAAGAAACCGACTATATTCAAGAAGCTCACAACACTCAGGAGTTTTTTCAATTATTGTCTCCTTATCCCGAATATATCGTTCCCAGGGTTTTGGATCAATACTCTAACGATATAATTCTCACGACTGAATACCTAGAAGGTGTGACTCTTCATGAAATTGAAGAACTTAAACTTACCCAAGATCAGAAAGACCAACTCGGTGTTGAATTTATGAAGCTCTTTTTATTAGAGCTATTTATCTTCGAAAAAGTGCAAACAGATGCTCATTTTGGAAATTTTTTAATTATCCCGGGAGAAAAACCTAAGTGGGGTCTTATTGATTTCGGAGCAACGAAAGTACCCCCTAAAAAATTTATTAAAAACTACCAATCCCTCATTTTATCTTTAAAAAACAAAGATCAAGAAAAGTTTTTTGAAACTGTTTTTTCTATGGGGTATTTATCTCGCAAAAAAGACTCCAACCAAGATTTATTTTGGGAGTATGCTCAAATTATTGGTTCTCCTTTTCAGGAGGAAGTTTTTGATTGGGGAAATACGGATATCGCTGATCAGGTCTTTGAGTATATACCCAAATTGCTTAAATCTATTTCAATTGGTAATCCTCCTGCGGATACATTTTTTATTGATAAAAAGCTGGGAGGAGTGTTCTTTGTCCTACAACAACTCAAAGCTAAATTTAATGTAAGAAAGGTTCTTGAAGACGTCATACAGATGCAAAAGGAGTTACCCCAATGAAACCCGCAATACTTTATGATTCATTTTGCAAAATTTGTGATGCAGAGGTTATGTATTATAAAAAGAAAGATGAGCAAAACGTTTTTGCTTATATTGATATCATGAATCCAAATTTTGATCCTACCCAGTACGCATTAACAAAAAAGGAAGTGCATAAATATTTTCACGTGATTGATGAAAAAGGTCATATACACCGGGGAGTGGATGCTTTTTACCTGATTTGGAAAAAGCTTGATCGCTTTAAGTTGCTCCAAGCGATCTATCACTCCTCATTTGGCAAAGCCTTTATGAAAATAGGTTATAAGGGCTTTGTCATGGTGAGGCCATATCTGCCTCGTAAAAAGCACTGTGAAGATGGATACTGTGAGTTATAGCTATGGAAGAACTTATTCGTGATAAACGTAAAAAAATTATTGCTCGTTTAGTGAGTGAGCTGGCCCGTGAAAATATGGATTTATATTATACCGATTCTATGACGGTGAGCTCTTTAGTTGTGGAGAAAATTGCACAAAAAAAACTGCCTAAACAAGATTATGATCTGGTAAAAGATTTCTCGGCAAGAGATATACAAATACTTTTAAGTTATAACTCAAGCTGTTGTTAACTAGGGAGAGAATAATGAAAACTTTTATTATGAGCTTAATGATATCACTTTTTGCCTGTGCCTCAAATCATCACCCCCCTCTGGAAACAGTTGAGTCTGTTGATCTCAATCGTTACTTGGGTAAATGGTATGAGATTGCCCGTTTTGAGCAGCGATTTCAAAAGGGATGTACCGCCACAACTGCAGAGTATTCAAAAAATAATGATGGAACGATTAAAGTCGTCAATAGATGCCGCTTAAACAGTCCTGATGGGAAATTAAAAGAAGCCATAGGTAAGGCCAGGGTTGTGGATAAAGAGACAAATGCTAAATTAAAAGTACAGTTCTTCCTCAGATGGCTGCCTTTGAATTTCTTAGCTGGAGACTATTGGATTATCGAGCTGGGCGATGACTATGAGTATGCCATGGTGGGAGCACCTAACCGTGAATATTTATGGTTTCTAGCGAGAACGGCTACCATCGATGAGACACTTTATATGGAGCTAGTGCAAAAGGCTGAAAACCACGGATTTGATACTTCAAAACTACTTGTAACTGAGCATTAAGTTTAAGACTTTTTAACAACAGAGCATTTCAGATACATTTGCCCGTGTCCATCTATCTTGCAAGCTATATCATGGCCGTTTACGGGCTCTTCTAAAAGCCGAATATTCTTAACTTTGGTCCCGGTTTTTATTGTGCTTTTTCCAGCTTTTAAATCTTTGGCCACTGTGACAGTGTCTCCATTTGAGAGTGCAACACCGTTGACATCAACAAATGGGGTGTGCTCTTCATTTGATTCGGTTTTTTGTTCAAGTGACCACTCATGAAAACATTCAGGACAGACCCAAAGTTCTCCATCCGGATAACCGTAAGGGGATTCACATTTAGGACAAGTTTTAGATTCTTCGCTCATATTCTGATTATAGCCTATTTTTTATGATTCCAAAGCCCAGATTAATAAAAAAGACGATAAAAAGAATAAGCACAGTGGTAGGAAGTCGATCATTATATGTGGTGAGAATAAAAGCAAGGATAGGGGCGAAGCTTGAGAGAATAAGTTGAACATAGATATCTTTTTTAGGGAGTCTAAAAAAAGAATTCATAAGAGAGGGATAACCAATCACATAAGCATGAACATTTTTTTTAATGCATGAGCTGTCAAAGGATTGAGCCGTTCCAAGAATGCCTTGTGGCCAGAAAAGAAAAAGAGCTTGCAAGAAAAGGGTATAAGAATTTACACCATCACTTAGAGATCACAGGAATCTGTCCTGCTTGCGCTTAATGATCTTACTCTTAAAAAGGTCCACATACCAGGGCCGGTTTAACACTGGCAGAAAGACTGTCTAGTCCCTCGACCAAACGATCTTCACCCAATAGGATATCCAGAATTTGTTTAGAATATTTAGCAGCAGACTCTTTTTCAAACCCCATCATGGGCCATCCCCACAGGGCCGCAAAAGAAATACCATCTAATTCAAAATGGGGCTCTGTTAAAAAGGTGCATTGAATCACATCTTCGACAGGAGAGCGGTTGGTCGCTGAACCACCAACTAGATCAATAACTACTGTTCCTTTTTTAAGCAAATTTTTTCTATGCTCACTAGTGATGAGATACAACTTTCCTCTCAGAGCAACCGGCAACTCAGCGCCATTGACAATCACATCCGCATCTTTGATAAATTCATCGATCTCAGAGATATGAGAATGTCTGCGTGAGAGAACTTTTACGCTATGGACATTTTGACTTAAAACTTGATCAATGGCACCCGCTGCCACATTTCCATAACCAATGACGACAACCTTTATATCAGAAGATTTTTTTTCTGGGTGTTGTTGTAAAAAAAGATCAAGTCCATATTGGGCACCCGCTTGCCCCGTTTCATGGAGACATTGAATTTTCCTGAAAAGTCTTTTGGGTTCTCTTTGTACCATTTTGGCATATTCCAGGGTAAGCTTTCCTTTCTCAGTTTTATATTTTTTTAAGTTAAAATTGCTTTCAATTTCTGTTTCTTGGGATAAAATGATTTGTGAAGGATTTGTTTTGCTGTTGATCTTAGCATTCGCTTGTTCATTCTCAGGATAAAGAGTCACCGATTTTGGATTGAGATTGGCCGCTCTTCTCATGGCCCCCATGATGAGTTCAGAGAAACCTACAAAAGCTACATCTCGTTCGAGCAGACTGTTTGAATCAATCGCTTCATCTAGGAGGGCATTAGCTGCATGTTTACCAATGAGCTCATCATCAGTTGTTGGGTCTGATGTATATTCTACAAATTCCATAGCAATAACGTTGATCTGATGCTTTTCTAGAAGTTTGGCCCTGTCAGGGTAGCTATGGAAATGGGCCATACAAAAAAGAACTGTTCCTGGTTGCATTAACGGAATAGATTCAAGAGAGGGACCTTTAAATTTTATCACCAGATCTTTGTCTTGATAAAGTTCTTCAAAATCTACGATTTTTGCGCCCATGCTCTCATATTCTGAATCTTCAATACCAAGTTTAATACCAGCATTCTTTTCAACTTGAACTTCTGCCCCAGCATCAATCAGCTTTTTTATTTCTTGAGGAAAGAGGGCCACTCGTTTTTCAAGTTCTCCTGGATTCTCAGGAGACTCACATTCTCTAGCAAGTCCAATTTTTTTTAACATATTTACCCTTTTGATATATGACCTTATCGGGTAATTTGCCCTTGGATTGAGTGAAGATTGAATAAATTACAGGTCTCTATTCAATAGAGAGAAAGAATGCTAAATAGCTAAAAAAAGAGGTGAATATGAAAAATGTAATTGTTTTATTAAGTCTGGTTTTGTCAGCTAGTTCATTTGCTTGTCAGACATACCAAGCCCAAATTTTAGCCAAAGTCAGTAAAGTAGAAACTGATTCACTGACCTACTGTAAAGCGTATGTTGATTCCACAAGGGTTGAAATGTACAGTGAGCATGGAATCTGTCCCTTATCATTAGAATCAGTTATGACCAATGGAGTGGACCTTCCTCTAGAAAATGGGCATGACTGTGAAGTGAGAGTCGGAGATACACTGACAGGTTACTTAGTAGACGATGGAAATAGAATTATTCTCGAGTAAATAAGATTAGTTAAAACCTAATTAAAATCACTTTAAAAACGATTATACCTAATAGAGAGTTAGGATTAAAATGGGGAGATGCAATGTCTACCCCTCACTCTCACTCGGCCAAGATCTAAAACTAATCAACATTTAATCAATGGGATGATCATTGAGCTGGAAGAAAAAGGCTGGGTGGCCATGAAAGATTTTCTGCCTCAAGCTCTGTGTTTAAAGATCTTAGAAATTTACCAACAGCAATTCAAAGCTGGCCAGTTTGAGCAAGCTAAAATTGGGAGCGACCTTTCAAAACAATTGATTCTTGATATTAGAGTGAGCCAAACTTGTTGGTTAGATGAAATCACCTTTGAAAATGAATTAAGGACTCTGCAAAATTTTTTCAATGAGCTTATTACCTCTTTGAACAGAGCTTTTTTTCTCAACTTAAAGCGCTATGAGTCCCAACTTGCTTTTTATCCTGAGGGGGGATTCTATAAAAAACATCTTGATCAAATAAAAGGACAGATGCACCGTCAACTCACCAGCATTTTCTATCTCAATGACTGTGAAGTAGGGGGAGAGTTAGTGCTCTATGATCGTGAAAATAGGAATCATGTTTCCTCTGTGATTAAACCGAAGCAAGGAACTTTTGTTCTCTTCTTTTCGTCGCAAATTTTTCATGAAGTTCTTCCAACTCAATCACCTCGCTATAGTATGACCTCATGGTTTCGGGATGATTTGGCGATTTGAGAATTCGTAAATAAGACTGAGCAGTAATGTCCAAGCAATCCCCAAAGAGACTCCAGCAATCACGTCTGTTGTATAGTGGACTTGTAAATAGATTCTCGAGAAGCCAACTGCGAAGATAATGAGAAATGAGAGGAGGTAATAAAAGACCTCTTGCCGCCAACTTTTAGCAAAGCGACTAAAAATAAAGGCAAAAGATAGGTAAACACTCGCTGCCGCAAATGAGTGACCGCTGGGAAAAGAAGAGGTGTAAACTTCAGTGAGCCAAGCCTCACTTTCAGGTCTTGGTCTGTTAAAAATCATTTTAAGGATAAAAGGAAGACCTCCCGCTCCTATAAAAACCACAAGCTGATAAAAAAGAGTCTTAAACTGCTTTAAGTTGCGAAGAGCGGCAGCGATGATAAAAAAGAATATACCCATAACTGTGACTGAGCCGAGAGCGGTTACATCTCGCATGATTTCACCGGTAAATGAGTTTTGGATACTCGCTATATATGATTTCACGTTTTGATCAAAAATTTGAGCCTCTAAATCACCTTTA
>CEQY01012388.1_pt1 | contig 29918 bp, 31 predicted proteins | sample 361391 | NCBI WGS metagenome assembly CEQY01 (sample SAMEA2621075, study PRJEB7988) | marine metagenome | isolation source: saline water (ENVO:00002010), including | reverse complement strand
GACCTTTTCCAGGTTTTACGTGTTGAAACTCAACAACAAAATAAAGGTTTCCATTTAACTCTATACATGTTCCATTTTTTATATCAGTTGTCGTTGCCATAGTTTTAAGAATTATAAGACCACTTTAAGTAGACAGAACCCCAAGTAAATCCACCACCAAAAGCAGATAAAATTAAATTATCTCCTTTTTTAAGTTTTTTTTCAAAATCCCATAAACACAATGGAATAGTTCCAGCGGTTGTATTACCATATTTTTCAATATTCATTAAAACCTTATTATTACCTATTCCCATTTTTTTTGCTGTAGCATCAATGATTCTTTTATTTGCTTGGTGTGGTACAAGATAGGATATATCATTTGATTTAAGATTATTTTTAACCATAATTTCTTCTGAAACATTTGCCATATTTGTTACAGCAAATTTAAATACTCTTTTACCCTCTTGATAAATAAAATGATCCTTATTATTTATAGTTTCTAAAGATGCAGGATGTTTACTTCCTCCACCCTTAATACAAAGGTAGGAAGCTCCTGAACCATCACTTTTTAATATATGGTCAATAATGCCATTTTCATCTAAAGATGGTTCAAGTAAAACTGCACCTCCACCATCTCCAAATAATACACAATTATTTCTATCTTCATAATCAACAATTGAAGACATTTTATCAGCTCCAACTACAACTACCTTTTTATGAGTTCCTGATTCTATAAATTGAGATCCAGTAATAAGAGAATATAAAAACCCGGAACATGCAGCTGATATGTCAAAACTATAGGCATTTTTTGCTCCAATATTATCTGAGATAATATTGGCTGTTGAAGGAAAAAACATATCTGGTGTAACAGTAGCACATATTAATAAATCAATGTCCTTTGGATTAGTATTAGTTTTTTCCAATAAACCCTTTACACATTTAGTTCCAATAATTGAAGTTCCTTTGCTATCTCCTTTTAGTATTCTTCTTTCCTTAATTCCTGTTCTTGATATAATCCATTCATCAGATGTGTCAACTAATTTTTCTAATTCAGCGTTTGATAAAATATATTCAGGAACATACCCATGAATTCCTCGAATACAAGATTTGATTATTTTTGAATTCATTATATTACTTTATGCTTAAAAAATTAAGCTAATACTTCTTTTTCTAGAATAACTTTTCCTTTGTAATATAATTTTCCTTCATACCAATGTGCTCTATGAGGAAGATGTGTCTCTCCAGTTGTAGGACAAATAGTTAAATTTTTGGAATTTAGTTTAATATGAGTTCTTCTTTTGTTTCTTCTAGTTTTAGATATTTTCCTTTTAGGGTGTGCCATAATTTATTTTTTATAATTATAATTTTTTTAACTTTTCAAATCTTGGATCTATACTATTTTTATTTTTTTTCTTAGTTGAAAACACAAAATTATCAATATTATTTTCATTTACTAAACTTGGATGAATTCTTTTTAAAGGAATAGAAAGTAGGAAAAATTCATAAATAAACTTTGAAACATTGATTGTATGAGTATTTTGTTTTACAAAAACAATTTCATCATTAATTTCTTCATCTATTTTTTCAAACTTTATTATAATTTTTTTTTTCTTATTTATCTTAAAAATGAACTCTTTTAATGACCTATCACAATTTAAAATTACATTCCCCATCAAATTAAAATACATTTCAATTAATCCATCTCTTTTATCAATTTGAATATTGCATGTTCCATTTGGATTTTTTAAATCATTTTCTTTATCATAATAAAGAAATAGTTTATTAGAAAAGTCAAAAGAAAAATTATCTTTTTCTGAAATGCTTTTTAAATTTATATTGTACTGATTGATGAATTTTTTAGCCATTTTTCGATATAATTTTTAAATTTAATAAAATTGCTTTATCTAAAGAGATATTATTTGCTTGATTTTTACCAGAAATATCATAAGCAGTTCCATGATCTGGAGAAGTTCTTATAAATTTTAATCCAGCTGTAAAATTAACTCCATCTGAAAAAGAAACCATTTTAAATGGAATAAGTCCTTGATCGTGATATAATGAAAATGTTGCATCATATTTTTCATACAATTTATTTCCAAAATAACTATCACTTGAAAACGGGCCAAACACATTATTATTTTTATTTAATTCTCTAATAACTGGTTTAATTATTTTTTTTTCTTCTTTTCCAAGCATATCCTCTTCACCTGCATGAGGGTTTAGTCCTAAAACTCCAATTTTTGGATTATGAATTTTAAAATTATTTTTTAATGAATTGATTAAAATATTAATCTTATTGATCAATTCTAATTTTGATAATTTCTTTGATATAAGTTTGAAAGGTATATGACCAGTAAAAACACCTATTTTGAGTTTTTCAGATACCATCATCATAAGAAAATCTTTAGAATTTCCTTTTTTAGCAAAGTATTCTGAATGACCAGGAAATTTAAACTTTTCAGATTGAATATTTTTTTTGTTGATAGGTAATGTGACAATACCATCAATTTTTTTTTTAATTAAGTCATTTGTTGATAATTCTAGGGATTTGAATGAGTAAATACCTGCTTCTTTTTTAATTTTTCCAGGGTTTATATTAATTCTTTTATTTGTTACTTTAATTAAGTTTATCTTATTTGGTTTTATATTATTTATAGAGTCAATTTTTTCATAAAATAATTTCTTATTTAAAATTTTAGAGTAATAATCTATAATTTCAAAGTTACAATATACTAATGGAGTAAAAAGATTAGTTAAATTATCATTAGATAGAGATTTTATTAGTATTTCTGGACCAATACCATTTATATCACCAATGCTAAATCCAATAATCGGTTTCTTCTTATTTAGTTTTTTCATTAATTTAAAGAATTAACTAAAATCAAGTGAATATAATTAAATCTAAGAAAAAATTTGGTCAACATTTTTTAAAAGATTTATCTATTGCAAAAATTATTGTTCAAGAATTTGATTCCAAACATGAAATTCTTGAAATAGGACCTGGAGATGGTGTTTTAACAAATTTTTTAGTAGAACAAAAATTTGATAAGATAGTTGCAATTGATATTGATAATAGGTCAATTGAATATCTAAAAACTAAAAAAAGATTTAGTAAAATTCATTTAATTAATAATGATATTTTAAAAATTGATTTTTCTAATTTATTTAAAGATCATTTTTCAATTATTGGAAACTTACCTTATAATATATCTAGTCAGATCTTATTTAAGATTTTAGAATATAGAGATAGAATTAGTTTGGTTGTTATTATGTTACAAAAAGAAGTAGCTGATAGAATAATTTCTTCAAGTCATTCAAAGAAATATGGTATTTTATCTGTCTTAATTCAGACTTTTTTTGAAGTTAGAAAGATTGTTGATGTTGAATCTAAATCATTTGATCCACCTCCTAAAGTTCAATCTTCTGTAATAAAATTAATTAGGAATGATGTATTAAATATTGGAGTTGAATTTTCTTTTTTCAAGACAGTTGTAAAATCTTCCTTTCAAAGAAGAAGAAAAATATTGAGAAATGCATTAAAAAATCTAAATTTGCAAGATAAATTTCATCATGATATTTTTTCAAAAAGAGCTGAAGAATTATCTTCAGATGATTTTATTTGGCTTTCGAAATACTTAAAAAATTAATTTAATGAAGTTTTCACTAACAAATAAGTTTAAAGAAAGGTTTTATGATGCTATTAAATCAAAAGATGAAAATTTCATATTTAATTCACTAAATGAAATAAGTCCAGCAGATATAACTATTCTTCTTAATGAATTTAATTCAAGCGATTCAAAATATGTTTTGGATATAATTGATTCATCACTTTCATCTAAAATAATAAGTGAATTGGATCAGGATACTAGAATCAGTTTTTTAAAAGTTTTTTCTGATGAAGAAATTGCCAAATATATTGAAAAAATGGATTCTGATGATGGTGCAGATATTCTCTCGGAATTAGATATTGAATTTAGAAACTCAGTAATTAGGTGTATAAAAGACAAAGAAAAATCATTAAATCTTAAGGATTTAATTAGATATGATGATAATGTTGCTGGTGGATTGATGGCTAAGGAATTGGTCAGATGTAATTTAAATTGGAATACTATTCAATGTATAAATCAAATTAGAAAACAAGCTGGAGAAGTTTCTAAGCTATATAGTGTTTATGTGACAGATGACTATGGTGAATTAATAGGAAAAGTTTCACTAAAAAAAATAATTATTTCTAAAGATAAAACTAAAATTAATGAAATATATGATGACTATGTTATTTCGGTAAATACTTCTACCAAAGCTGAAGAAGTTGTAATTATTATGCAAAAATATGATTTGGATGCATTACCTGTTGTCAATAAAAGAGGAAAATTAGTTGGAAGAATAACTATTGATGATGTTGTTGATTATATCACAGAATCAGCTGATGAGGAAAGACAAATTATGTCTGGTATTTCGTCTGATGTTGAAGAGGATGATTCAATTTGGAAATTATCTAATGCAAGATTACCTTGGTTAGTAATTGGTATTTTTGGAGGTTTTTTTGGTGCATTTTTTCTAGAATCATTTCAAAATAATTTCATAGATAATTATAAGTTTTTTATCTCTTTGTCTTTTTTCATACCATTAATTATGGCAACTGGAGGTAATGTGGGAATTCAATCATCATCTTTGGTTATTCAATCCCTATCAAACCCTAATGTATTTCAAGGCTCAGTTTTGACTCGTTTATTTAAAGTATCAATAATTGCAATTATCAATGGTCTTGTTTTAGCTTTAATTGTTTATTTAGGTATTAGTTTTTTAATTCCAGATAATAATAAAATTTCATTTATTGTTTCATTTTCATTATTTACAGTTGTTATAATTTCTTCATTAATGGGAACTTTAACCCCTATAATACTTGACAAATTAGGATTTAATCCAGCATTAGCTTCTGGACCATTTATAACTACTTCAATAGATATATTAGGTTTAGCAATATATTTCATGGTAGCAATTTTTCTAAATAATTATTGATTACTTTAACTATATTTGTTTTTATTGATTAAAAAAAATAATTTATTATGTCTGATGTCTCTTATTTTACTGAGGAAGGATTATCTAAATTAAAAGATGAACTTCATTTGCTTAAAACAGTTGGCAGGAAAAAAATTGCTCAGCAAATTGCTGAAGCTAGAGATAAAGGTGATTTGAGTGAAAATGCTGAATACGATGCTGCAAAAGAAGCACAAGGATTACATGAACTTAAAATTTCAAAATTAGAAACATCACTAAGTAATGCAAAAGTCATAGATAAAAAAAATATAGATGCTTCTAAGGTATCCATTTTATCCAAGGTTGATATAAAAAATTTACAAAATAATATGAAATTCACATATCAAATTGTAGCTGAAGAAGAGTCGGATTTAAAATCTGGAAAATTATCTGTAAAGTCTCCTATTGGAAGTAGTTTACTTGGTAAAATAAAAGGTGATAGAGTATTAATAAATACTCCATCTGGAAATATAAAATTTGAAATTTTAAATATTTCACTATAGAGATTATGAGTTCTATTTTTTCTAAAATTATTAATAGGGAAATTCCATCTTATATTATTGCTGAAAATGAAAATTTTTTAGCATTCCTTGATATTTTTCCTTTAACTAAAGGTCATACTTTGGTTATTCCTAAATTAGAAATTGATTATTATTTTGACATTCAAGATGAATTATTTAATGAGATAAATATTTTTTCTAAAAAAGTAGCAATTGGAATTGAAAAAGCAATCCCATGTAAAAGAATTGGAGTTTCTGTAGTTGGTTTAGAAGTTCCTCATGCGCACATTCATTTAATCCCAATTAATTCTATTTCTGATATGAATTTTTCAAATCCAAAATTAGAATTAAGTAAAAATGAGTTTTTATCTATTGCTGAAGAAATTAAGAAAGAAGTTAATTTATAATTCTTGCTTTATTTTTTGATACAAATTTTTTCCAAGAGGAAGATTCTTTACTTTTTAAGTTTGTCTGAAAGTGATGACATAATGCAGCTCCAAGCGCATCAGTAGCATCAAATTTATTTTTTGATTCATGTTTAAATTTGAGAAAGTTCATAAGAAATTTTGCGAGTTGTTCTTTAGATGCATTTCCATTTCCTGTAATAGATTTTTTGATTTTTTTTGGTGCATATTCAAATATTGGTACATCTTTTTGAAGTCCTGCTGCCATTGCAACTCCTTGTGCTCTTCCAAGTTTTAACATTGATTGAACATTTTTCCCAAAAAATGGTGATTCAATAGCTATTTCGTCTGGTTTATAATCACCAATTAGTTCAGTTACCCTAGTGAAAATTTTTTTTAACTTCATTTCATGATTTGGCTCTTTTGATAAGGTAATTATTCCATATTGAAGTAGTTTGATTTCAGATTTAATACATTTAATTAATCCAAATCCCATAATGTTAGTTCCTGGATCAATTCCTAATATAACTTTATCAATCATATTGTAATTTAATTAAAATTCAAAATTTTTCATTTTGCTCATTTAAAACTCTTTTAATAATCCTTAAATTTGATCTTATAATAATAATTTAAATGAATTTTATTGATACCCATGCTCATATATATTTTCATCAATATGAAAAAGATATTGATTCTGTAATTAATAATTCATTGGAAAATCTAGTTAACAAAATCTTAATGCCTAATATAAATTCTTCTTCAATTAATAAATTATATAAAATTTCAGATTTATATAAAAATATTTGTTATCCAATGATAGGTCTTCATCCCTGCTATGTTGATGAAGACTATGAAAATGAACTTAAAAAAATTAAAAATCATTTAAATAAAAAAAAAGTAATTGCAATAGGTGAAATAGGTATTGATTTGTATAGAGAAAAAAAATTCTTTGAACAACAATTAGATGCATTTGAAACTCAATGTTATTGGGCTTTAGAAAATAAGTTACCTGTTGTAATTCATACTAGAAATTCATTAAAAGAAACAATTAATATTATAAGTAAACCACATTTTAAAGATTTAAATGGAATTTTTCATTGTTTTGATAGTAGTTATGAAGATGCTATGAAATTGATAGATTTAGGATTTCTAATTGGTATAGGAGGAATATTAACTTTTAAAAACTCTAATTTACGTGAAACTATAGCCAAAATTGGGATAGAAAAATTAGTTTTAGAAACAGATAGTCCTTATTTATCTCCAGAACCTTATAGAGGAAAAAGAAATGAACCAGCAAATATTTTATATATAGCAGAAATGCTACAAAAAATCACATCAATTCCATTAGCAAAAATTTCCCAAATTACAACAAAAAATGCTAACGAATTATTTGATTTGTAACATAATAATTTTAGTATAATGTTTACTATAAAGAGAGGTGGCCGAGTGGTTGAAGGCGCGCGCTTGGAAAGCGTGTATACGGATTAATCTTCGTATCGAGGGTTCGAATCCCTTCCTCTCTGCATAATGTGATTTAAAAAAAATTGATAATATTTTTATATTACTCTTATAAATTATATTTTTGACAAATTTGAATCAAATTAAACTTAACTAAATAATCAAAAATTATTATGAAAAAATTATTATCATTAATCCTTTTTTTATCTTTTCTCACACTCGGAAACATCACTTTTGCTCAGGATGAAGTTATTGAAGATTCAGTTGAATCTGTTTCAGATACATCCGCAGTTGTTGAAGAAGATTTAACTTCAGAATTTGTTGAAACTAATGAAGATGAAGAAGAAGAAATTATTTTTGAAGAAGAAGAATCACAAGGTTTCCATCAAGCAATTAAAGAACAGTTTATTCAAGGTGGATGGCAATTTATGGGTATTGTACTTTTATGCCTTATATTAGGTTTAGCAGTATCTATAGAGAGAATTATTACTTTAAATTTAGCTACTACAGATACCAAGAAGTTATTATCAGATGTTGATGATGCTTTAAAAAACAAAGGTGGTGTAAGTGCTGCTAAAGAGATATGTAAAAATACTAGAGGTCCTGTAGCTTCAATTTTTACTCAGGGTCTTATGAGAGCTTCTGAGGGAATTGATATGGTAGAAAAATCAATTATTTCATATGGTTCTGTTGAAATGGGAAAACTTGAAAAAGGAATGGTATGGATTTCACTCTTTATATCATTGGCACCTATGCTAGGTTTCATGGGTACAGTAATTGGTATGATTGGCGCTTTTGATGCAATTGCTGAAGCAGGAGATGTTTCTCCTTCATTAGTAGCGGGTGGAATTAAAATAGCATTATTGACAACTGTAGGTGGTCTTATAGTTGCAGTTATACTTCAGTTATTTTACAATTATCTTGTATCTAAAATAGATTCTCTTGTAAATAATATGGAGGATGCATCAATTTCATTAGTTGATATTTTAGTAAAAAATAAACTTTCTAAGTAAATGTTATTTTTAGATATAATTGATATAGCACTATTCTCTGCTTATGGATTGGTTATAGTTGGAGCTCTTTTAGCTGTTGGGTTTCCTATCTATTTATCTTCAAAGAATCCAGCAAGCTTAAAAGAATCTGCTATGGCTTTTGCAGGATTACTTATCATGTTTTTGGTTGGTTATTTGATATCTGGAAATGAAGTATTACCTACTTACATTGAATTTGGAGTAGATGCAGGATTATCAAAATTTATTGGTGGAATGATTATTCTTGTTTATTTATTAGCTGGTATAGCTATTGGAGGTATAATTTATTCTGAGTTTTCTAAAACTTTCAAAAATGGCTAGAAAAAATAGACCTACTGCAGAAATCCCAAATGGATCAATGGCTGATATTGCATTTCTACTATTGATTTTCTTTTTAGTTACTACAACTATAGCAACCGATAAGGGTATTGCTATGCTATTGCCACCTAAACCAGATCCAAATCAACCCCCTCCTGAAGTAACAAAAAATGATAGAAATATTTTTAAAATTTTGGCTAATTCTCAGGATAAATTACTTGTTGAAGATGAACCATTAACAGATGTTTTTGAATTAAAGGAAATGGTTAAAAGTTTTGTCTTAAATTTTGGAAATCCTGGTGAAGAAGGCGTTGCAATTTACAATAGTCTTCCTTCTTCAATGAAATCATATGTTTCATTGAATGGGAGAAGAGTTGATTTTTCAGATGACCCAACAGAAGCTGTAGTTTCTTTCAAAGCTGATAGAGGTACTTCTTATGAACTTTTTGTTCAAGTTTTAGATCAAATTAATGGTGCTTATAATGATATTTATGGTTCCAGAGTTGGTATTACTGCTTCTGATTTCTTACAGCTTGATAGAGATGATCCAATTCAAAAAAGAAAATATAATAATGCTAGAGATGGTATTCCAAGAGCAATATCAATCGCAGAACCAAATAAAATAGGAGGATAAGATGGCAAAATTTGGAAAAAAATCGAATACTTCTCAAAATATACCTACTGCTGCTTTGCCAGATATAATTTTTATGTTATTATTCTTTTTTATGGTAACAACTGTATTAAGAGAAACAGATATTTTGGTTAAACAACAATTACCTAGAGCTGTTCAACTAACGAAGTTAGAAAGGAAATCACTTGTAAGTTATATTTATATAGGAGAACCTAAACAGATTAATTTATATGGTAAAGAGCCAAAAATACAGGTTAATGATGTTTTTGTTGAAGTTTCTGATATTGTTCAATTTGTCAGTCAAGAAAAAGATAAATTAAACGAGGCCGAGAGAGACCAAATTACAATGTCAATGAAAGTTGATGTTGAATCTAAAATGGGTATTGTTTCAGATGTTCAACAAGAACTTAGAGATGCCAATGCTAGAAAAGTTCTTTATAGTTCTATTAAGTCTGTAGATTTATAAATTAAAAAATATAATTTTTTAATTTATAAATTTGATGATGAAAAATAATAGAGTAATTAATGCCTGGTGTATGTATGACTGGGCAAATTCGGTATACTCATTAGTAATTACTACTGCAATTTTTCCAATATATTATAATGCTGTTACAACTTCTTCTTCTGGTTCAGATTTAGTTAATTTCTTTGGAATTGAAATTGTAAACTCAGTATTATATTCTTATTCCTTATCATTTTCTTTTTTAATTCTTACTTTTTTTCAGCCTATATTATCAGGAATTGCTGATTTTTCGGGAAATAAAAAATTATTTTTAAGATTATTTATGTATTTGGGATCATTTGCTTGTATGTCCCTATATTTTTTTGATGGTAATAATGTTGAATTTGGTATAATTTGTTCAGTTATAGCTAGCATTGGATTTACTGGAAGTTTAGTGTTTTATAATGCATTTTTACCTGAAATAGCTTCAGAAGACGATTATGATAAAATAAGTGCAAGAGGGTATACTTTTGGATACATTGGAAGTGTTATTTTATTAGTTATTTGTCTGATTTTGATTCAAATGTTTGATCTTTTTGGTTTTAAAGATTCCAAATCAGCAACAAAATTTACCTTTTTATTAGTTGGAATATGGTGGATTGTTTTTTCACAGATAACTTTATATTTTTTACCTCAAAAAGCTAAAAAAATTAAACTTAATTCAAAAATTTTATCACATGGAATAAATGAATTAATTAAAGTTTGGAATTACATTAAAAATGTTAGAAATCTTAAGCTCTATTTATTTTCTTATTTTTTTTATAGTATGGGTGTTCAAACAATTATGTTAGTTGCTTCTTATTTTGGCAGCAAGGAATTGAATTTAGATCAAGATAAACTGATATTTACAATTTTAATCATTCAGATTATTGCAATTTTTGGAGCATATTTTTTTGCTTATGTATCTAAAATGAAGGGAAATAAGTTTTCATTGGTTGTTATGAATATTGCATGGATATTCATTTGTTTTTCAGCTTACTTTACAACAAATGAAAGTCAATTTTATTTTTTAGCTGCTGCAGTTGGTATTTTGATGGGAGGAATTCAATCTCTTTCTAGATCTACATTTTCTAAACTAATTCCTTCTGAAATTAACGATAACGCCTCCTTTTTTAATTTTTATGCTATTTCATATAATATTTCTGTAGTTATTGGAACATTTTCTTATGGTTATATTGAACAAATAACTGGAAGTATGAGAACTAGTATATTAGCTTTAATGTTCTTTTTTATTACTGGATTATTAATCTTGTTATTTACAAGAATTAAAAGATAAATATTTAATGTATAAGCTTAATCTTCCAACTTTTGACTTTAAATTATCATCCAAAGACTCAAAAAATTTTATTTTTGATATTATTCGAAAAAAACATTACGTATTAACTCCAGAAGAGTGGGTTAGACAAAACTTAATACACTATCTAGTATTAAACTTGAATTATCCTAAATCATTAATAAAAGTTGAAGCAAAATTAAAGTATAATAATTTAACTAAGCGAGCAGATATTTTGGTTTATGATAATAATTTTGCAATTAAATTATTGGTCGAATGTAAATCATATAAGATAAAATTGAATAAATCAGCTTTTGATCAAGCTTCTGTTTATAATAAGATCTTCAAAAGTGAATACTTAATGGTTTCAAACGGAATTAATCACTTTTGTTGTAAATATGATTGGAAGAATAAAAAAATAATTTATATAGATTCTTTTCCTAAGTATAAAATCACTAAATAAAAGTTGATATATCAGTATATTTTAAATTAAATGCTTCAGAAACTTCTTTATAAACTACATTATTAGAAATTATATTTAGCCCTTTTTTCAGTTCTATATTTTCTTTGCATGCTTTTTTCCATCCTTTTCCTGCTATTTCAATTATATAAGGTAGTGTTTTATTTGTTAGAGCTAGGGTTGATGTATATGGTACAGCACCAGGCATATTTGCTACACAATAATGGAGAATTCCATCAATTAAGTAAGTAGGATTTTGGTGGGTTGTAGGTTTAGAAGTTTCAAAACATCCACCTTGATCAATTGCTATATCAACCAAAACACATCCCTTTTTCAAATCTTTCAACATTGTTTTTTTAATTAATTTTGGTGCCTTTCCACCAGTTACAAGTACTGCTCCAATAATTAGATCGCTTTTAACTGCATGATTAAATAAAATATTTTTATTTGATAAAATGGCTTTAACATTTGCAGGCATTTCTTCATTTAATTTTTTGATTTTAGATTCATCAGTATCTAATATTGTTACATTTGCTTGTAGGCCAGAACACATTTTTGCGGCTTCAGTACCAGAAATTCCTCCTCCAATTATTAAAACTTTAGCTGGTAATACGTTTTCTACTCCACCTAATAATATTCCTCTTCCACCCATAGGTTTTTCAAGATATTTAGCTCCTTCTTGAGCTGCCATTCTTCCTGCTACTTCTGACATTGGTTTTAATAAAGGAAGTACCCCATTTTCTTTTTCAACAGTTTCATAAGCTATGCATATACTTTTATTATTTAACATAGCTCTTGTAAGGTTTTCATTAGATGCAAAATGAAAATATGTAAAAACAATTTGATTTTCTTTTATTTTATTATACTCTATTTCAATAGGTTCTTTTACTTTTAGAATCATATCTGAATTATTGTAAACTTCGTCTGGTGTCTTACAAATTTCTGCTCCAGATTTTTGATACTCTTTATTTGAAAAATTACTTTCTATCCCTGCATTCTTTTCAACAATTACCTCATGGCCTTTATTAATAAGTTTTTTTACTCCATTAGGAGTTATGGCTACTCTAAATTCATTGTTTTTAATTTCTTTTGGTATACCTATTTTCATTATTTAAATTCTTTGACAAAAATATTTATAGTTCTCATTATTAATATAATATTTTAGTTTTTTTTATTATTTATATTTGTACTTGTATTTCTAATAATTTCATGACAAAATTTTCCAAAATTCTTTCAAATAAAATAAAGCTTTCAAAGCAAGAGATCTTAAATGATTATTATCTAATCAATAAAAGTAGAAATATAAGTCTTATTGGCAGAAAAGAAGTTTTTATGGGTCGAGCAAAATTTGGAGTTTTTGGAGATGGTAAAGAATTACCTCAAATAGCTATGTCTAAAGTTTTTAAGAATGGCGACATAAGAGCAGGTTATTATAGAGATCAAACTTTTATGATGGCGATTGATCAATTAAACTCTGAACAGTTTTTTGCTCAACTTTATGCAAATACTGATATCTTAAAAGATCCTCATTCTGGTGGTAGACAAATGAACTCTCATTTTGCGACCAGAATGTTAAATAATAAGGGGGAATGGAAAACATTGACTGATATGAAAAATTCATCTAGTGATGTTTCATGTGTTGCAGGACAAATGCCACGTCTTATTGGCTTGGCATATGCATCTAAACTTTATAGAAAAAATAAAGAATTAAAAAATTACCATGATTTTTCAATAAATGGTAATGAAATAGCATTTGGAACAATTGGAAATGCAGCTACATCTGAAGGACACTTTTGGGAAACAATTAATGCTGCAGGTGTATTACAAATACCAATGATTTTATCGATTTGGGATGATGATTACGGAATATCAGTGCCCGCAGAATATCATACAACTCGAAATGATTTATCAAAAGCTTTAAGTGGCTTTCAAAGAAAAAATAATAAAGAAAATGGTTTTGAATTATTTGAAGTATATGGTTGGGATTATTTGGGTTTACTGGAAGCGTATATTAAAGCAGAAGAATTTGCTAGAAAATATCATATTCCATGTATAATTCATGTAAAGGAATTGACCCAACCTCAAGGTCATACAACATCAGGTTCCCATGAAAGATATAAAAGTAAAGAAAGGTTAAAGTGGGAAAGAGATAATGATTGTATAAAATTGATGAGAAAATGGATTTTAGAAAACAAAATTACTGAAGAAAATGAATTGGATAAGATTGAAAATAAAGCAACTCTTGATTCTAAAAAAAGTAGAGATAAGGCTTGGAAAGACTATAGAAATGAGATAAACGAAGATCTTCAAGAGGCAATTTCTGTATTAACCAGAGTTGCTCAAAATAGTCCTAAAAATAAGATTGAAATAATTAAATTTAGAAATGAATTAAATTCAGTACTTTTTCCTTTAAAAAGTGATATTTATAAGTGTTTAAAAAAAGTTTTAATAATAACAAGAGGTGAAGAAAATATCGCTAGAAAGTTTCTTATTGATTTGATAAATGAGAAATCTGAAAAATATACTTTTCAATATAGTTCTCATTTGTATAGTGAATCAAAGTTTTCGGCACTTAAAATTACAGAAGTAAAACCATCTTATGATGAAAACTCAAAAATTGTAGATGGTAGAGAAATTATAAATTCTTGTTTTCATTCAATTTTTACTAATAATAAGCTGGTTTTTGCAGTTGGTGAAGATGTTGGTTTAATTGGAGGTGTTAATCAAGGATTTGCTGGTATTCAAAAAAAGTTTGGTAAATTAAGAATTACTGATACCGGCGTTAGAGAAGCATCAATAATTGGTCAAGGTATTGGAGCAGCACTTAGAGGATTAAGACCTATTGTTGAGGTTCAGTATCTTGATTATATATATTGGGCAATTCAAACACTTTCAGATGATTTAGCTACTCTTCATTATAGAACTAAGGGTGGTCAAAAAGCACCATTAATTATTAGGACAAGAGGGCATAGATTGGAGGGTATTTGGCATTCAGGATCACCTATGAGTGTTCTTGTTAATAGTTTAAGGGGAATTCATATTCTTACTCCTAGAAACTTTGTTCAAGCAACTGGAATGTATAATACAATGCTATTATCTGATGAACCTTCTATAATAGTTGAACCTCTCAATGCATATAGAAAGAAAGAAAAAATGCCTAATAATATTTCTAATGTAAGAGTTTCTTTAGGGATGCCTGAAATTATAACAGAAGGAAGTGATATTACTATTGTAACATATGGTTCTATTATTAAAATTGCTGAAGAAGCATCTACCATGTTAGAAAAAATTGGAATTTCTTGTGAAATAATTGATGTACAAACACTTTTACCTTTTGATATTAATCATAGTATTTTGGCATCGATAAAAAAAACAAATAGAGTTGTATTTTTGGATGAAGATGTTCCTGGAGGATGCACTGCTTATATGATGCAAAAAGTTTTAGAAGAACAAAATGCATACAAATATTTAGACTCTAAACCTATAACGATATCAGCTAAGGAACATAGACCCTCTTATAGTAGTGATGGTGATTATTTTTCTAAACCAAATTCTGAAGAAATTTTTGAAAAAATATACAATTTATTCAACGAAATAGATCCTAGATCTTATCCTAATTTAGTTTGATCAATTTTCTTTTAAAATAGATGTTAGCGTAAAATCTTGAGTTTCAATTATATTGCTATTGTTTAAACCTCGATCTTTAATTTTAATTTTTAATTTGAATGTTTCGTTTTCTAGAATACTTTTGAATCCATAAGAAACCATGGAATATGTTAAGTTTCCAGTTATTGATTGAGAATTAGAACTAATATTAAGTGGTGGAAATCTTGAATCAAAATCTAGTCCACAAGAGTACTCTTTATCAAATATTTTTTTCCAGTCAATAAACTCATAATTTTCTCCATTTTTAATATAATATTCAACAAAAATATTTTTATTATTTTCATTTTTTTGAATATAAAATGTATCAAGTTCAGTTGTTTGAAAGACTGTATCAATAATATAATCTTGACAACTAAATGAAGGTCTCGAGTCCTCATTACTAAATAGTGAATATGAACCATTTGGTTTATACAAATAGAGTGGGGGAGTAACATTGGTAGATCCTAGTGTAACCCAATTTAAATTTTCATCAATTATTGCATCATATGGATTATAAGGAAAATTAATATCATCGTTAGACAAACCTAGATCTCCATCTCCATCAGTAAATGAAATTGTTAAATTTATCGAGTCTTGATTTATATTATTACTACTTTTAATATATTCTAGTTTTTCAAATGATATTGATGGAACATTTGAAAACTCTTCTTTTGGTAAGCAATTTGAAAAAAAAAGATATATAAAAACAAATAAAAATCTTTTCATAATAAATGAAGCTAGTTTAATATATTATTTTTTTCAATCAATTTATTTAACTCAGACATACTATTTACGGGTAATTGACAAACTTTGTTTTTACAGAAATACATATTAATTTTTTTTGTAAATAACTTACCTCTAAGAAGTTTCATATTATTTTTTTTTTCAGAAGCTAATATTACCTTATTGTTTGAATACTTTAAATTAATTTTTCTAATTGAATCTTTTGTGTTTTTACCAGTTAAAATAATTTCATTATACCCTATTCTATAATTTAATAGTACATTTAACCAATTTGATAAAAATGAATGTTCTTGTTTACAAATCTTAATAACATTTAGCAGCATATTTTCACTAATTTTAAAATATTCACTTTCATCAAATATTTTTGAGATTTTGATTAAATTTTCTGCCATTATAGAGTTTGATGAAGGTATTACGTTATCAAATATCTCTATTTTTTTTGCAATTAATTTATTTGAATTTTTTGATGAGTAATAAAAAAATTTTTCTTTTTTAGAATAAAATTTTTGAATTGAAATATCCATTAATTTTTTTGCTATTTTAATATATTCAATTTCTTGAGTAACCTCATGATATTTTATAAAACTTTTAATGATTATTGAATAATCATCAAAAAAACCTTCAATATGAGTATCATAGGAATGTAGAAGCTTATTGTTTTTGATCAATGATTTTCTAATAAATGAAATATTATTTTTTGCAATTTTAAGAAATTTATCATCGTTTGTTGCTTCATATGTATTTAATAACCCAATAAGTGTTAATCCATTCCAAGATGATATTATTTTTTTATCAATTACTGGTTTTTCTTTTTTATTTCTTTTTTTAATTAATTTAAATTTTAGTTTATCCAATTTTTTAAAAAATTCTTTTTTATTTATTTTCCATTTTTTTAAAAAACTTGAATCATCATATTTTCTGTTTAGTGTAGATTCATCTTCATTTGTATTTAGTCCATAATAATCACCAAACATTTTGTAATCTTTTCCTGCTTCTTTAAAAAACTCATCATATTTCCATTTATAATATTTACCCTCTTCTCCTTCTGAATCTGCATCAATTGAGGAATAAAAACCACCATTTGGATCTATCATATTTTTTTTTAACCATTCTGTCGTTTCATAAAGAATCCTTTTATAGTAATTATCGTTCGTTATTTTATAAAAATTTGAATATAAATTTAATAGTTGGCCATTATCATATAACATTTTTTCAAAATGAGGAATTTTCCATTTTTCATCAACTGAATATCTACAAAAACCTCCTTCTATCTGATCATAAATTCCACCTTTAGAAATTTTATTTAATGTTAATGACAAATGATTTTTAATTTTTTTATCATTAAAAAAATATAAAAAATTTATTAAAAACTCCCAGATTGATGGCATTGGAAATTTTGGTGATCCAATTAAACCTCCATTAACTTTATCAAATTTTGATTTTAAATTCTCAATAATATTATCAAAGTAGTTTTTATTTATTTTTTCATTTGTTTTTGTAAGATTATATTTATCAATTTCACTTTTTTTTAAAGATTTTGTAAAGTTTGTTGCTGATTTTTCAATTTCTTTTTTATTATTTTTATAAGCATTTGACACACTAAGTAAAAGATTTTTCCAATTTTTTTTATCAAAATATGTTCCACCATAAAAGGGCTTTTGATTCGGTGTTAAAAAAATATTTAATGGCCAACCTCCATTTATTCCCATGGTTTGAATAGATTCCATATAGATTTTATCTATATCAGGTCTTTCTTCTCTATCTACTTTTATATTAATAAAGTGATAATTCATTATTTCAGCTATTTCTTTATCCATAAATGATTCTTTTTCCATAACATGGCACCAATGACATGAAGAGTACCCAATACTTAAAATAATTGGTATTTTTTCTTTTTTTGCTTTATTAAGAATTTCTTCATTCCAAGAAAACCAATTAACAGGATTTTTCGAATGACTTCTTAAGTATAGGCTATTTTCGTGTTTTAAAGAATTGTATGTTTTATTCATTATAAAGCTTATAATTAATGATAAAGTTATAATTATTAATAAAGTTTAATATCTTTGCGTAAGAAAAATTGAATTTTAAAATGATTAGAATCATTTATATTTTCCTTTTTACATTAATAATTTCTTGTCAACAGAAGTTATGTCCTACCTATTCATCAATTGATAATTCATTAATAGAATCTTCTGAGATTAAATCTGTAAAAAAACAAAAAGTAAGTTTATAAGCCGGATTCTGTATTTAATTTTTTTTAAATTAAATTCTTATCATTTATCTAGACTTAATATTGCTATTAAGTTCTATCAGTCTACCCGTTCAAAAAATAGCGAGCAGCTATTAGTGAAAATCACATTTGAACTACTTGACCTTTCAGTTTATAAGGTTTACAAAACATTTAATATCACTATTAAACTGGTAAGCTTTTACCTTACCTTTTCACCCTTACCTAAAATAGGCGGTTTATTTTCTGTTGCACTTTCTGTTCTCAAATAAGAGACCTTCCAGTTAGGAAGTATAATGCTCTATACTGTCCGGACTTTCCTCTTCATAATTATTTATGAAGCGATAAGACAACTTACTTTGACAAAAGTATGTATATTTTTGTAACAAATTATATTTTGAAATGAAAGAAGTTATTTTAGCAATTGAAACTTCATGTGATGATACATCAGCTGCAATTGCAATAAATGGTATCATTAAAAGCAATATTATAAAATCTCAAGGTGTTCATTCCAATTATGGTGGAGTAGTTCCTGAAATTTCATCAAGAGAACATCAAAAAAACATAATTTTAGTTGTTGAAGAAGCATTGAAGTCAGCAAAAGTTAAAAAAAATGATCTTAATACTATTTCTTTTACAATAGGTCCGGGTTTATTAGGATCTTTACTGGTTGGATGTTCTTTTGCTAAATCTCTTTCCTTTGCATTAAATCTCCCACTAATTGGAGTTGATCATATGAAAGCTCATGTTTTATCAAATTTTATTGATAATCCTATTCCAGATTTCCCTTTTATTTGTTTAACAGTTAGCGGAGGACATACACAATTAGTCTTAGTTAAAGATTTTCTTAATATGAAAATAATTGGAGAAACACTTGATGATGCAGTAGGAGAAGCTTTTGATAAATCAGCAAAAATATTAGGAATTGAGTATCCTGGAGGTCCTATAATTGATAAGCTTTCTCAAAAAGGAAATCCTCTAAAATTCAAATTTTCAAAACCTAAAGTTTCAGATTTAAATTTTTCTTTTAGTGGTATTAAAACTTCAATATTATACTTTGTAAAATCACAAATGGAAAAAGATCCTGAGTTTATAGAGAAAAATTTAAATGATATCTCAGCAAGCATTCAATATTCATTAGTTGAAATTTTAATGGAAAAACTCATTAAAGCAGCTAATAAATATAAAATTTCAAATATTGCTATTGCAGGAGGAGTTTCAGCAAACTCATTATTGAGAAAAGAAATAGAGAGACTTAAGTCAATTTATAATTGGAAAACTTTCATCCCAAAAATTGAATATTGTACAGACAATGCAGCTATGATAGCTATTGCTGCACATTACTATATTAAGGAAAAAAGATTTGATGCTATTAATGTATGTCCTAATCCTAGATTAAATTTTTAATGAAAGAGAAAAATAAAATAAAAATTATTAATAGAAAAGCTTCATTTAATTATGAATTGATTGAATCATTTACTGCTGGAATTTGCTTAAAAGGGACTGAAATTAAATCTATAAAGGAATCTAATGCATCATTTAATAATGGCTTTTGTTTTTTTAAAAAAAATGAAATTTATATAAGGGGGCTTTATGTCTCTGAATACTCATACGGAAACACTAATAATCATGATCCAATGAGAGATAAAAAATTATTATTAAATAAAAATGAAATTATTAAACTAAAAAAAAACCTTGAAGAAAAAAATATGTCAATTGTTCCAAAGAAACTATTTATAAATAATAAAGGGTTAGCTAAAATTGAAATATCATTAGCAAAGGGAAAAAAATTAGTTGATAAAAGGGAAAGTATAAAAAAGAAAGATATTGAAAGAAAATTAAAACAAAATTATTAAAACCATTTAATTGAAAAATCAATTAACTTTTGTTTTAAGTCATTATATGGTGGCATCATTAAATCTGTAGCACTAGGTAAATTTTGTTTTAAAACACTTTTTTTGTTTGAAAACTCTTCAAATCCATATATTCCTTTAGATTTTCCTACTCCACTATTGTTTATTCCTCCAAAGGGTAAATTACTGTTTGAATAATGCATTGCGCTATGATTAATACAAACTCCTCCAGAGGATGTATTATTTATAATCTTGTTTATATTATTTTTATTTCTACTGTATATATATAGTGCTAATGGTTTTTCTTTATTATTAATAAAATTTATAGCTTCATCTATAGATTCATATTCAAATAAAGGTAGAAGTGGACCAAAAATTTCTTCATGATTTACGATTGATTTTTCTGAAACTTTTTCAATTATAGTAGGCTCAATAAAATTTTCTTTTTCAATACAATTTCCTCCATGAATTACCTTATCACCATTCTTTATTGAATCATCTAATAAAAGTTTTACTCTATTAAAGTGCTTTTTATTAACAATTCTACAGTATGATGATGATTTTGATACGTCTTCGTTATAGTACTCCTTAATCTTTGAGATAATAATTTTCTTAAATTTTTCTTTAATTGACTTATGGACTAAAACATAGTCAGGTGCAATACATATCTGGCCATTATTAATAAATTTAGACCAAGCTATTCTTTTTGCTGCATTTTCAATTGAACAACTATTATCTACAATTGTAGGTGATTTTCCACCCAACTCTAACGTAACTGATGCTAAGTTTTTTGCTGCTGCTTCCATTACAACTTTCCCTATTACTGGTGAACCTGTAAAATAAATATGATTAAATGGAATCTTAAGTAAATTTTTTGCAACATCTGGCCCTCCAAGGATTACTTGTACTTCATTACTTTTAAATGTTTTTTCAACAATTAACTTTATAACTTTTGATGTATTTTCAGTTATTTCAGATGGTTTTAAAACAATAGAATTTCCAGCAGAAACTGCACTAATTAAAGGTATAAGTGAAAGGTTAACTGGAAAATTCCAAGGAGTAATTATAAGGACAACTCCTTTTGCTTCATTCTTTATATATGAATTTGATCCAAGAAGTGCTGTTGGTGTTTTTACTTTTTTATCTTTAAGCCAATTTTTAAGATTTTTTATATTATGTTTAATTTCAGATGTAACAGGGTAGATTTCAGTTAAATCAACTTCAGAAGGGTGCTTTTTAAAGTCTTCATACAAAGCTTTATGAATTTGTTTTTTGTATTCAATTAAAATTTTATTTAATTTTTTTAATTTTATAATTCTCTCTTTATAGGAAGTATTGGCTATTCTATTTTGATTTTTTTTTAATTCTAAAAAAACATTGTTTAATTCTAATTTGTTCATAATGATTTTATAAATATCATTCCAAAATAACAAAATAATAATCCAAAACCAATGCTAGAAATTATATATAAAAACATTAAAAATAATTTACCATCATTTATTAAGTTAAGACTTTCCATTGAAAAAGTAGAAAATGTTGTTAAGCCTCCACAAAATCCAACACCAACAAAAAGATATAATTTATTTAACAATAAATTATTTTCTTTAGCTAATGTTGTAATCAATAATCCCAATAAAAAACAACCAATTATATTAACAAGAAAAGTGCCAAATGGAAAAAAAAATATATTTTTTTCAAATATTTTTCCAATTCCATATCTAAAAATAGTTCCAATAAATCCCCCTAAACCAATCAAAATGATATTTTTCATTTTTTTGATTTAGGATAGAACTCTAAAGCAGCAGAATTTATACAATATCTTAATCCAGTTGGATTTGGACCATCATTAAAAAGATGACCCAAATGTCCTTTGCAATTTGAACAAATAACTTCAATTCTTTTCATTCCATAACTGTTATCTTGTTGAAAACTTACATAATTATCATCGGATACATCATAAAAACACGGCCATCCAGTACCTGAATTAAATTTTGTATTTGAAATAAATAATTCTTGGTCACAGCCAGCACACTTATATGTTCCCTCTTTTTTATTATTCCAATATTTTCCAGTAAATGCTCTTTCTGTACCTTTTTCTCTTAATACGTAATATTGCATATCTGAAAGTTTTTCTTTCCAAAGATCGTTATCATTTTTTTTATCTTGACTTTTACAATTATAGAAGCAGAAAAAAATTATGATTAATATATATCTCATAAAATAATTATTTATTTAAGTTTACATCCAACTGTGGGTAAGGTATATTTAATCCTTTTTTAGGAAATTCTTTGTAAACTTTTTCATTAAAGTCAAATTTTACAGGTTGAAAATCTTTTTTCTTAACCCATACTCTAACTCTAATATTTACTGAACTATCTGCTAGTTCAGATAATACTATATCTGATTTTTCATCACTAAGAATTCTAGAATCTTTTTTAATCCATTCTGAAATTAGAGTTTTTGCTAGATCATAGTCATCACCATATGCAATACAAAATATCCATTCAATTCTTCTTTTATCTTCAGCAGAAAAATTTATTAATGTTGAAGACTGAAGTAATCCATTTGGAACTATTACCCTTTTATTTTCTATTGTTGTAAGCATGGTATTAAAGATTTGAATTTCTTTAACAGTTCCAGATATTCCTTCAAACTCAATCCAATCTCCAACCTTATAAGGTTTAAAAAATAAAATCATTACTCCTGCAGCAAAATTTTGAAGTGTATCTTTTAATGCTAAACCAACTGCTAAACCTGCCGCACCGAGAATAGCAAGAAATGAAGTCATTTCTACTCCAATCATAGATAAAACGGATATAATTAAAGCTACTTGAAGAGAAATTGACAATAATGATTTTAAGAATGATACTAAAGAAGGATCAATATTTTTTTTCTTGAGTAATTTTTCAAGACCAACTATGAATTTTTTAATGATCCATATACCAAAAATTAAAAAGACTAAACCCAAAATAATTTCAAGGCTCTTACTTATAAGAAAGTCATAATCATTCAAATTAAAATCTATTTTACTATTCATTTTATTTATTTATTCAAATTTATAAGGAACAAAAACAAATTTTGCATTTTTCTCAATAGATAACAACAAAGAACAAAAAATATTTGGATCCTTAAAGTTTTTTATAAATGTTTCTTTATCTATTATCAATTTATTTTTATGTAAGTTTTCAAAATAACTTGCATAATATTTCCATTGATTATTATTTATTTCATGAAAATCTATTAGAAGAGATCCTATATCTGTATTTTCTTTTGTCATAATGAAGATTGGATATTTAGAAAAACCTTTCTTAATAATTTGATTTGAAGCAAAATATAAATTTTTATATACTCTATTAAAATCTTCAGTTATTAGATTAATTAATTCAGAGTTTATTTCATCTTTATTTTCTGTCATAAAAAGATATTCTTAGATATATTTAATATATAATCAAAATTAGTTAATGAGGAATCTTATTTTACTTTTTTTTCTATTTTTATTTTGTATCCAAAATATTATTGCAAATCATATTGTTGGGGGTGAAATTGAAATGAAATTTGTTGGTGATTCATTAGGTGATTATAAATATCGAATCTCTTTAATTCAATATTTTGATTGTTATCAAGATGGGGAGGTTCCGCTGCCAAATCCAGGGCCTGATAATAGTGTCACGTATTCAATCTTTAAAAGATCAGATGGATCACTTGTAGAAAATAGAACAATGTTTATTACATCTCAGACATTTGTTCCATATACTAATCCAGCATGCGCAGTTGGTTTTATTTGTACTATTCGTGTAGTTTATTCACATGAAATATATTTAAATCCTAATAAATTTGATGATCCTGAAGGTTATGATATATCATGGGCAAGATGTTGTAGAAATAAGAATACTAAAAATTTAGTTAATCCAAGATATACAGGTATGGTTTATTCATTACATTTTCCACCTATAAGAAAAGATGGTAAACATTTTGTTAATTCTTCTCCTAGACTTTTTCCTCCATTGAGTGATTATGCTTGTGTAAATCAATTATTTTATACTGATTTTGCTGGAAGTGATGATGATGGAGATTCAATTGTTTATTCACTTTCTCATCCATTAGATGATAATCAACCTAATCAACTACCAGGACTTGTAGCTTTACCAGGAAATTATCCTCCTCCATATCAATTGGTTGAGTTTGGACCAGACTATTCAGTTGACAATATGATACCTGGTAATCCAAAACTTAATATTTCAAATGATGGTTTTATTACAGTAAAACCTTCTTCACTTGGATTGTTTGTTTTTTCAATAAAATATGAAGAATTTAGAAATGGAACAAAATTGGGAGAGGGAAGAAGAGATTTTCAAATGCTAGTTGTAGATGGATGCGATCCTCCTATTCCTCCAGATGCAGTAGTAAAACTACCTAGTGAATCAGATTTTTATAATGAAGTAGATACAATAAGATTTACTGTTTCTGAACCAAAATGTTTTGACTTTTATGTTACTGACCAAAATGAAGGAACTAATATAAAACTTGAAGCACAAGGAGTCAATTTTAAATTAGCGGATGATATTTTTAGTTTTACAGAAGGACAAATAAATGAAGCTGGAGATACTTTAAAAGTAGAAGTTTGCGTTTCCGATTGTCCATATGTTGAGAATAATGAACCTTATCTTATTGATTTAATTGCTTCTGATGATGCATGTCCACTACCTCAAAAAGATACGGTAAGATTAATTATTGAAATAAAATCACCAGAAAATCAAAACCCCTATTTTGTTAATAAAAAGGATACTACAAAAGTTAAAATTTTATGGAATTCAAATTATTCAGAAATAATTCAAGGAATAGATCCAGATAATGATAGTTTGGTCCTAAAGTATTTATATGATGGATACATTCCTGAAGAAAACGGCATATTTATTACCAATAATTTTAATATACCAGGTAGTTTAGAAAGCACATTAACTTTTGATGCAAATTGTAAAAAATATAATTATAATGAAAAAAATAAGTTTTTATTTGGACTTGTTTTAGATGATTTAGATACATGTAATTTATTAAATACTGACACTATTTTTTATGAATTTGAGGTGGAATTACCGGAAAATACAAATCCAGATCTTACATCAGATTTAAGTATTACAAATCCTTTACCTGATAGGCCTAATTACTCAGAAATCGTAAGAAATGTTGATCTTTCTGGTGTATTTTCTATGCAATTGTTTTCAGATGATGTTGATAATGATACCCTTGTTATTTCTGCTCAAGGTGTTGATTTTGATTACCAAGCTAGAGGGGCTACCTTTTCAGCAAATAATTTTGAAAGAGGACATGTTGAAGGATCTTTTAATTGGGATATGGAATGTATTAATTTTAGATATGATGGAACAAACACATATAAAATTAATTTTATTACTGAAGATATTGATCAATGTCAAGAGGTAAACTCAGACACTATTCAATTGACATTAAATATAGACTTACCAGAAAATAAAGCACCTGAAATAACTAATTTAGATACTTATAAATTAATTGTTAATAATGAATTTAAAATTGACATTAATGCAATTGAACCGGACAATCAATTGGTATTTTTGGACTTGATTTCAACTAGTCCAAAAGGAAATTTTTCTTTTTTATCTAGCTCAGGCATTGGCTCAACTTCTAGTACATTATCATGGACACCTACATGTGAATTTTTGGATGATAATTTTTCTGAAAAAAGTTATAATTTAACTTTCAGGGCTACAGATAACAGTTGCCCTATTCCAGAAAAGAAACTTAAAACAATCAAATTTTTAGTATCTATGCCTGATTCTATAGAATACAACTTTTCTCCTCCCAATGCTTTTAGCCCAAATGGTGATGGAAAAAATGATACTTATAAGTTATCAGGATTATCTAACGAACAACAAAATTTACCTAAAGATCAATGTGATGATAAATTTGATTATATAGCATTTTATGATAGAAATGGATTAGAAGTATTTAGATCTTATGATAGAAATTTTGAATGGAATGGTAGTGGTTTAGAATCTGGAACCTATTATTATTATATAAAATATAGTAAAACTAATAGTAGGCATAATTATAAAGGAAATGTATCTTTAATATATTAAACTATTTATATGCGGGTATTAGTTTTACTTTTTTTTATTCATATTAGTTATTTATCATTTTCAAACGATAATATTAAAGTATTGATGGGTGGTACCTTAATAGATGGGTATGGATCTCATACAATAAAAAATAGTGTTATTATTATTCAGGATGATGTCATAAAAGAAGTTGGTTCAATAGGTAATATTGAAATTCCTCAAGAAGCCGAGATAATTTCCACAGAAGGAATGTCGGTTTTACCAGGTTTATGGGATATGCATGTTCATTTAGATATAAATGGTCATACTGATTATTCGCATTGGCATGATGTATATCCTGTAATTTTTGAAGATGTAATTATGCCTTCTTCTGCTCATCAACTTTTGTTAGCTGGAGTAACTAGTGCAAGGGATTGTGGTGCTCCATTAAATGACATAATATCTATTAGAGAAAAAATTAATAAAAACATTATTCCTGGTCCAAATTTATATGTTTCTGGCCCTTTTCTTCAACATAAACCTTATCCAAACACTGAATTATATAGATGGGGTATAAATGGTGTTGAAGATGCAAAAAGGAAGGTTAAAAAACTTGTTAATGCTGGTGTTGATTTTATTAAATTAATTGATCAAGATCAGATGACAATGGATGAGTTATATGCTGTTGTTAAAGAATCGCATAAACATGGATTAAAAGTTGTTGCACATGGACATAGGCCTGAAGAAATAAGAAGAGGCTTAAAAGTTGGTGTTGATTGTTTTGAGCATACAGGATTATCTAGTGCACCAGGTTATCCTGAAGATGTGATGAGTATGATTAGAGAAAGAACTGCTCAAATGAATTTAGGTCCTCTTTTTTGGACTCCAACGGTATCACCATTATATAATTATGAATACATCAGAGATAATATGGAAATTTTAGATAATGATTCTTGGCATTTAGGATTACCTGATTCCATAATTCAAGATATTAGAAACTCTTTTAAACATCCAGATAGACTTCCGTATTATCAATTGACTCCATCTAGAAAACCTACTTTAAAAAGAAAAATCAATCAGTTAATAGATGCAGGAGTAGTTTTAATGATAGGTACTGATAGCGGCGTGCCATTAACTTTTCATAGTCAATCTACTTGGAATGAACTTGAAATTTGGGTAAATGAATTTGGGATTGATCCAATGTATGCAATTAGAGCAGCAACGTATTGGCCTTCTCTTTGGATGGGTGTATCTGAAAAAGTTGGTACAATAACTCCCGGAAAAAAAGCAGACATAATTGCAGTTAAAGGTGATGTTTTAAGAAATATTTCAATACTTCAAAGAATAGATATAGTATTAAAAGATGGTAAAATAGTTGAAAAACCTAACTAAGAGCTTTTTCTATATCTTTTATTAAAAATTTAGAATCTTCCAATCCTACATAGAACCTTACAAAGTTAAGTGGTAATGCTTCCGATTCATCAAAATATTCATTTCCAAAATTTGCGATTTCAGGAAATATTAAAGACTCATGACCACCCCATGAACATGCCATTTTAAAATATTTTAGTTTATTGCAAAACCTTTCAATTTCATCTTTATCTGAAGTTTTAAGTTGTATAGAGAATTGACCACAAGGTTTTTTTAAATATTTATTAACCAGATCTTTTTGTTTAAAGTCTTTTCCATGTGGATAAATTACTTTATTTATTTTTGGATGTTTTTCAAGATAACTAACAACTTTTGGAGTATTTTCAGCTATAAATTTCATCCTCATTTCTAAAGTTCTAAGCCCTCTTATAAAAAGCCAAGAGTTAAACGGTGACATTATTCCTCCATTAACCTTGTATTGATGACCAAAAATTTGATCAATTATTTTTTTTGTACTACAAACTACACCTCCCATAATATCACCATGTCCACTAATATATTTTGTTGCTGAGTGAACTACAATATCAATTCCCCAAACATGTGGATTACAATTTATTGGTGAAGCATAGCTATTATCAATTATTGTGACCAATTTATTTTTTTTTGCAAAATCTGCTATCTCTTCAAGATCTTGCATTTCAAAAGTCCATGAATTTGGGCTTTCTAAATAAATAAGTTTTGTATTTTTTTTAATTGCATCTTCAAAGTCTTTAATATTATTTCCCTTAACAAATGTTGTTGAAATATTGAAATTAGGTAAAATTTCTTTCATAAGTTTATTTGTTCCAATGTAGGGTTTATTAATAGAAATAATATTATCACCCGATTTTAATTGAGAAAATATAGCGGCACTTATTGCACTCATTCCACTAGAAAATGCTAGGGCACTTTCGGTTTTTTCTAGAGCAGCTATTTTTTTTTCTAGTATTTTAGTTGTTGGATTTACACCTCTTGTATAAAACGGTATTCCATTTTTGTAACTAAGTGCATTTCGAATTTCTTCAACAGAATTAAATAAAAAATTGCTAGTTGCAATTATTGGAGGAGCACCTGCATTGAAATAATCTTCACGATCCTCTCCCAGATGATTGTAAATTTCTGACTTATCCATATTTTGGGTTAATTTTGACTACAAAAATACTAAATAATATATATTATCAGTTAATAATTTATATTTGAAAGAATTATGGAAAAAAAAGTTGCAATTATAACTGGAGCTTCTTCAGGCATAGGTGAAGCACTTGCTTATAGGTTTGGTAAAGAGGGTTTTAGATTATTAATTACAGGAACCAGTGAGGATAGAATTAAGATTGTATCAAATAATCTAAATAAATATAATATTGAATATAAGAGTCTTATCCATGATGTTTCAAAAGAAAATGATAATAAAAAAATGGTTGATTTTGCTGTAAAATCTTTTGGAAGAATTGATGTATTAATTTGTAACGCTGGTATTTCAATAAGATCTTTATTTGAAAATATTGATCTAAAAATTTTTAAAAGGCTTTTTAATATCAATTTTTTTGGTGCAATATATGGTACTAAATTTTCCTTGCCATATTTAGAAAAAACAAAAGGCACTATTATCGCTATTTCATCTCTAAATGGTTTCATAGCGACGCCTACTCGATCAGCATATGTAGCATCTAAACATGCCATGCAAGGATTTTATGATTCTCTAAGGTTAGAACTATTAAATAAAGAAATAAATGTAATGGTTATTTCTCCTGGATATGTAAAAAGTAATTTTAGATTAAATACATTAAAAAGTAATGGTCGAAAGGAAGGTCCTTCATCAAGAGATAGTAAAAAAATGATGGATCCTGAATTTTTGGCAAAAAAAATTTTTATTGGTTACTCAAAGAAAAAGAGAAATATGATTTTTACTTTTAAGGGAAAATTAGCTCATTTAATTAAAAATTGGTTTCCAAAATTATCTGATAGATTGGCATATAAAGAGATACTTAATGAGAAAGAATCATTATTAAAAAGAAATTAATCAATTAAAGAAATATTTTTTTTTCTAATATATTTTTTTTTATTTTCAAAAATTACCTCATACCATATAGAGTTATCATTAGATATCTTTAATTTATTTCCCTTATTAATTATTGAATAAACATCTGATCCAGATGATGGTCCATTCATAATATATGTATTTTCTTTAGATATTATTCCCTCTTTTTTCATAAGATTTGTATTCATTACAATCAAAATAAGTGCTGAAATCATAATAAATCTTGTAAGACTACTTACAGATTGTATTTTTCCAATAATCAGATATATTATTAGAAATACAACTAAAAGTGTATGAGTCAAATAAATATTTTTATTATAAAAATTAAGAATTAATG
>CEQY01061069.1_pt1 | contig 30071 bp, 24 predicted proteins | sample 361391 | NCBI WGS metagenome assembly CEQY01 (sample SAMEA2621075, study PRJEB7988) | marine metagenome | isolation source: saline water (ENVO:00002010), including | reverse complement strand
CCGAAGAAAGAATTGAAGAAAGAACCATCATAGCAGCTGCATCATCGCTGGTTGCGGATGGGCTTTTGTGCGCAACTCCTAGCACTCCAACTTGTCCAGCTCTTTTAAGGGTTACCGTTCTTTTTCCCTCTTGTTTTGGCTCCTCAGTATAAACAACAGGAATCTCGTTTCTGCTTTTTCCTATCTTTCCAAAATGTTTTTTAATTTGTGCTAGGGCATCTTTTGTTTCAAAATCTCCCACCACTATAGCTGTGGCATTGTTGGGCCAATAAAATGTGTCATAGAATTCTTTAAGTTTTTCTATAGAAACATTTTCAATATCAGACTTCCACCCAATTGTTGAATGGTGGTAAGGGTGGGCTTGGTAGGCTGTTGCCCAAAGATGTTCATCTAAAACGTTTGTTGGGCTGTTTTGTCCTCTTTCAAACTCATTTCTTACAACGGTCATTTCTGACTGCCTATCCTCCTCTTTAATAAAAGCATTTCTCATTCTGTCGGCCTCAATTTCTATTGCAACCTCAAGCTTGTTGCTTGGCATTGTTGCATAATAGTTTGTTCTGTCGAGCCAGGTTGTAGCGTTCACCCTTGCGCCGAACGACTGTAAAACCTGAAAAACTGTGTTTCCTTTTTTTGTGTTGAATTTTTTAGATCCCTTAAACATTAGGTGCTCAAGGAGGTGGGTTGATCCTGTGTTTCCGGTAACCTCATTTCTTGATCCCACCCTATATGTTACCATAAAGGTTGCAACTGGCGCACTTCCGTCTTCCTTAACCAGCACATTAAGTCCGTTGGATTTTAACTTGTACTCTTTTATTCCTCCAGACTCTTTAATAAAGTCATATCCGTAATAGGTGTTTTGTGACATGATTGCTCCCAAAAAAATTGATGTTAAAAATAGTTTTTTCATTGTTTCTCCGTGTTTATAGCCGCCTCCAAGGAAAAAATCTTGGTACGGCGAGCATGTAATCTAAATATTCTTGTCCATAAATGCCAACAAGGCTTTGTTCTTCGCGCCTTATTAACCTCAGCCAAACCGCGTACTGAAGCGGAACAACACACAGAAAGAGCAAAGACCCTATTAAAACAGAAGAAAACAGTGTTGCATGAAAGATTATCGTAAAATACACAGGATTTCTCATAAAAGAATAAACCCCTATGCTGAGTTGGGTTTTAGATCTTTGTGGCGCACTAGTAAAAGCCCAGAAAAAAATTATTGATGCCTCTAAAACTAAAAGAAAAAGAACAGTGTTTTTCCAGGGTTGGTTTATCGTGTAGTTTCTATAATCAAGGTTGTTTTCTAAAAACCAGCACAGAGAAAAGATGGCTGTTGTTGTTAGTAAGCCTTCAGGGTAGGCTTTTTTTATTTTTTTATTTTCTAGGGCCAAAAATTGCTGTTCCTATTCTTACCATGTTTGATCCGGCCAACTCCCCCTCTAAAAAATCGCCGCTCATTCCCATAGAAAGAGTGGTCATTTGGTTTTGTTTTTTGTTGTTTATTTTTTTATAAAGCTCCGCAGTTCTCAGAAAAGCTCTTTTTATTGTCTGTTTGTTTTGCGTGTTTGGGCCCATGGTCATGAAGCCCTCTATTTTTATGTTTTTAAGCATAAAACATTCTAAAATTTTACTCTCTTCTTCAAAAGAAAATCCGTTTCTTTCTTTGATTTCTGTGCTATTTATCTGTAATAGCACTCTTTGCTTTTTGTTTATTTTTTTTGCTTCTTCTGATATTTTTTTTGCCAGCCTCAGGGTTCCTACGGTATCTATAACATCAAAGGTTTTAATGGCTCTTTTTACCTTGTTAGACTGTAGGGGCCCTATAAGCCTTTTTTCTACTTTGTTTATTTTTTTTATTTGGTTGAACTTTTTTTCTGCTTCTTGTACTCTGTTTTCACCTATTGTTAGCGCTCCGCCCTCTATGGCCTCTTCTACCTCTTGGTGTGTCCTGGTTTTTGTAACTACAACGACTGTTGTGTTTTCTTTTAGTTGATGACTAACCTTCTGCAGGTTGTTCGCTATTTGCGTCTTCTCCATCTTCTTTTTTTTCTTCTTCTGTCATTATTCTTGTTATAGAAGACACAAGGGTTCCTTCTCCAAGCTTTATAAGCTTAACTCCTTGGGTAGCTCTTCCTATTGATCTTATCTGTGAAACAGGAAGTCTAATTAAAACACCCTGGTTTGTAATAATCATTAGGTCATCTTTTTCAACAACCTCTTTAATTGTTACCATTTTTCCAACCTTATCGGTTGTTTTCATTGTAAGAACACCCTTACCGCCTCTTTTTTGGGCCCTGTATTGTGAAATTTCAGTTCTTTTACCAAAACCTTTTTCTGTTGCAACCAGCACTGTACCATCCCTTTTTATTAGCAACATTCCAACTAGCTTATCGTCCTCTGAACTTAGGGTTATTCCTTTAACCCCCATCGTTTTTCTTCCGCTTGCTCTTATTTGCTCTTCTGAAAACCTTATTGATTTTCCGTTTCTTGTTCCTAAAAGAATATCGTTATCTCCTGTTGAAACCCTTGCCTCTATAAGCCTATCTCCTTCTCGAATTTCTACAGCATATATTCCTTTTTTTCTTGGGTTTGAGTATGCAGAAAGCTTGGTTTTTTTAACCATTCCTTTTTCTGTGGCCATTACAACAAAATGGTCTTCGTTAAATTCTTTTACACTTATAAATGCGCTTACTTTTTCTTCTGGATCACAGCCTATTAAATTAACAATAGCTCTACCCTTGGCAGCTCTTCCACCCTCTGGAATGTCGTAGACCTTTACCCAATAACACTTTCCTCTGTCTGTGAAAAACAGTATGTAGCTGTGGGTGTTGGCAACAAACAGGTGTTCAACAAAGTCTTCTTCTCTCGAACTTGCTCCCTGTACACCTCTACCACCCCTTCTCTGGCTTCTGTAGGTGCTTAGGCTTGTTCTTTTTATATAGCCATTGTGAGTAATGGTTAAAACCATTTCTTCTTCAGCTATCATATCCTCAATGCTTAGCGTAGTAAAGTCTTCTATTATTTCAGTTCTTCTTTCTTCTCCATATTTATCTTTAACCTCAAGAAGCTCTTCTTTAATTATGGACATTCGTTTTTCTTTGCTTTCTAAAATGCCCTTTAGTTCTGAAATAAGCTGAATGATGTCTTTATATTCGCTCATAATTTTATCTGTCTCTAGGCCTGTCAGTCTTTGAAGCCTCATATCTAATATTGCTTGAGCCTGCTTTTCTGATAATCCAAAACCTGACATCAAGGATTCTCTTGCGCTATTTGGGTCTTTGCTTTTTTTAATTGTCTCTACAATTTTATCGATGTTTTTGAGGGCTATTTTTAATCCCTCTAAAATATGTGCTCTTGCTTCTGCTTTTTTAAGATCAAACTCTGTTCTTCTGACAACAACGTCCTGCCTAAATGTTACAAAAACATCTAAAAGCTCTTTTAAAGACATAACCTTCGGTGTTCCATCTACAAGCGCCAACAGAATTATACCAAAGGTGTCTTGTAATTGTGTTTGCTTATATAGTTGATTTAAAACAACCTCTGGCACAGCGTCTCTTTTTGTCTCAATTACAACTCTCATGCCGTCTTTGTCAGACTCATCTCTTAGTTCTGCAATTCCTTCAATTTTTTTATCTCTTGCGAGCTCCGCTATTTTTTCGATTAAGTTTGCTTTGTTTACTTGATAAGGAAGCTCTGTAATAATTAAAGAATCTCTACCTTTATTTGAAGGCTCTACGTGTGCTCTTCCTTGCATAATAACCTTTCCTCTACCAGTCTCATATGCATCTTTTATTCCCTGCAATCCAAGAGCTTTTCCTGCTGTCGGGAAGTCGGGGCCCTTTATGTGTTTCATTAGATCTTTTGTTTCTATTTCAGGGTCGTTTATTAGAGAAACCAGGCCGTCAACTAACTCTGAAAGGTTGTGGGGGGGAATCTTTGTTGCCATTCCAACAGCAATTCCCTCTGAGCCGTTTACAAGCAAGTTTGGATAAACTGCTGGTAAGACTGCGGGCTCTTTTAAAGTTTCATCAAAATTATTTGTCCAAGGAATTGTTTCTTTTTCAATATCTCTTAGGAGCTCGCTTCCAATTTTTGACATTCGAGATTCTGTGTATCTCATTGCAGCGGCTCTATCTCCATCAACAGATCCAAAGTTTCCTTGTCCCTGAACAAGTTCATGTCTCATTGAAAAGTCTTGGGCCATTCTAACCAAGGCATCATAGATTGAGCTATCTCCATGTGGGTGGTATTTACCCAAAACCTCTCCTACCACTCTTGCGGACTTTTTGTATGGCCTATTCCACATTGCTGACATTTCACTCATACTAAATAAAATCCTTCTGTGAACAGGTTTTAATCCATCTCTCGCGTCTGGCAGAGCTCGAGACATAATAACAGACATAGAATAGTTTAAATAACTCTCTTCTAACTCTTTAACAAGCTGTTTATCTAATATATTGTCTCTTCCTAGGTCCATTTTATATGTCTATGTTTGTTGCAAATTTTGCTCGCTCTGTAATAAAGGTTCTTCTGTGCTCAACCTCTGTTCCCATAAGCTCTCTAAATCTCACGTTTGTTTCTTCTTCCATTATATGATCAACCGTGACCTGCATTAGTGTTCTAGTTTCGGCGTTCATGGTTGTTTCCCATAACTGTTCGGCGTTCATCTCCCCTAAACCCTTATACCTTTGAATATCAATTTTTGCTTTATTTTCAGCCTCCATACGCTGTAGCACGCTGTCTCTTTCTTCGTCTGTATATGCATATCTTTCTTTTTTACCTTGTTTAAGTTTATAAAGGGGTGGCATTGCCATATATAAAAAACCTCCCTGAACAAGGCTTTTCATTTTTCTCCAAAAGAACGTTAAAAGAAGGGTCCTAATGTGACTACCATCAACATCAGCGTCAGTCATAATGACTATTTTATGGTATCTTAATTTTTCTGGGTTAAAGCTGTTGGGATCTTCTTCGTCTTCACCAAAACCACAACCTAAAGCGGTGATGATTGATTGTATTTCGTTGTTTGCTAACAGTTTATCTTCTCTAGCTTTTTCAGAATTAATAACCTTTCCTCTTAAGGGTAATATTGCTTGTGTTCTTCTATCTCTGCCTTGTTTTGCGGTACCTCCAGCTGAGTCTCCCTCAACCAAAAAAAGTTCACATTGAAGAGGATCTTTGTTTGAACAATCAGCAAGCTTTCCAGGGAGAGTTGTAGATCCAAGGCCTGATTTTTTTCTTACAAGCTCTCTAGCTTTTTTTGCAGCTATCCTTGCTCTAGCAGCTTCGGCAGCTTTTTCAATAATTTTTTTACCAACTTTTGGGTTTTGTTCAAGAAATGCCTGTATTCCATCATAAACTACGTTGTCTACCATTCCTTTTACTTCACCGTTTCCAAGCTTTGTCTTTGTTTGCCCCTCAAATTGTGGTTCTTGAACTTTTACAGAAATAACAACGGTTAATCCTTCTCTAAAATCATCTCCTGAAAGAGAAAATTTTTCATTTTTTTTCTTTTTAATTAAATCGTTTTTATTAGCATAGTTATTTAGTGCTCGTGTAAGTGCTGATCTAAAACCTGATAAATGTGTACCGCCTTCTATGGTATTGATATTATTAACAAAGGAAAAAATGTTGCTATTATAGTTTGTACTGTATCTTAAAGCTAAATCAACAGGAACCTCAATATCTTCTTTTGTTACTGATATAACTTCGTTATGTATTAAATCTTCTCCACCATCTAAGTATTTTACGAAGTCTGATAAACCTCCAGGAAAACAATATTCTGTTGAAGATTCTTCTGGTTCATTTATAAGAGTTATAGATAGGTTTTTGTTTAAATATGCTAGTTCTTTAAGTCTTCCTTTTATTATTTCTTCCTCAAAACCATTATGTGTAAATACTGAATGATCTGGTTTGAATGATATAATGGTTCCTCTTTTATTACTTTTACCAACTTTTTCTACCTCTGTTGTAGGTTCACCAATTTTATATTTCTGTCTATAATGAAATCCATCTCTGTGAACCTCAGCAATAAGCTCTTCTGCTAAAGCATTCACTACAGAAACTCCCACACCATGTAATCCACCTGAAACTTTGTATGTATTTTTATCAAATTTTCCCCCAGCATGTAAAACAGTCATCACAACTTCTAGTGCTGGTTTACCTTCTTCTTTATGTATTTCAACAGGAATTCCTCTACCGTTATCTTCAATTGATATAAAACCATCATTTCTAATTGTTACTGATATTTCTGTACAGAAACCTGCTAATGCTTCATCAATACTATTATCAACTACTTCACTTACAAGATGGTGATAACCTCTTTTTCCAACATCTCCTATATACATAGCTGGTCTTTTTCTAACAGCCTCTAATCCTTTTAAAACGGATATTTTATCAGCACCATAGTTATTTTTACTCATTTATCCTCACAGGCATTAATAAAATTGTTGTATTTTGATCTTTAACAGATGGTAAAAAAAGAGTAGCTGAAGATGAATCTTTAAAGGTAAAATTTATCTCCTCATTAGGATATTTTGATACTGCCTCTTTTAAATAAATAGCGTTGAAACCAATTGAAATTTCTTCCCCTGAATATTCTGCAGATTTAAGAGGAGCAAAAACAGTTTTGCTTTCTGGTTGGTTTACGCTTTTAAAAAAAACTTTTCCTTCAGATATGTTTAAAGATATTTGATTTGTATTTTTGTTTGTGGCGAGGGATGCTGCTTTAATATTATTCAACATTTCTGTCTTATTTGCTGTTAGTCTTAATGGATTTTCTTCTGGTATCACAGCATTATAATTTGGATACTTTTCATCAATTATTTTTGAATAAAACATATCTTTATTATTGTTTGTAAAAACATGATCTCCGCTAAATACTAAATTTGTTTCACTTTGACCGTCTAAAAAAGAATTTAGAATAGATAAAAACTTTTTTGGTATAATAAAAGAGCCTGTAAGACTAGTTGTATTTTGTTTTGAAATTTTTACAAGTCTGTGACCGTCAGTAGCTACAAAATCAATTGAATCTTCTTTAAAATTAAAACAACCTCCATTCAATGCTGGTTTTGTGGGTTCATTGTTCACAGCATACATCAATGAATCTATTATATCTTTTAAAACTTTAGTATCAATACAATAAAGGTTTTCATGTTTGTTTTCAGGAACTTCAGGATAATCTTGAAAAGGAACTGTTGACATATCAAAAGATACTCCTTTCTCCGACTTAATATTGATATGAGGCCCTGAAACATCTATATCAACTCTTCCCTCCTCAATAACGTTAATAATATCATTTATTTCAGATGTAGGAAAAAGACCCTCACCTTCTCTGTTCACAGATGCCGTTATGCTCGTTTTAACGCCAACTTCAAGATCTGTTGAATGCAAAGAAACGCCTGCTGCGCTCGCGGAGATATAAGTATAATTAACTAAAGGATTCTGTGATTTTATTTGTGTTGTTTTAGATAATTTCGAAAAAGCTTCTTGAAGTTCTTTTTTTGTGGTTGAAATGTTCATAATTAACCTACAATATTATAATAATATTGGGTGCTTAACAAGCTTAAATTGGAACCTAGTATTTAATAATTCTTTATATATAAAAATTATAAATATTATTATAGATGTTTAAATGTTGATAACTGTTTAAGAAAGATATTTTATCCTCATAAAACAACAAAAATTTTTTTGATTTTTATTGTGTAATTGATGTTAGGAAAATGTTGAAAAGTTTATGATATAAAAATAATATTTTTAGTTATTAATTTGTGGATAAGTTAAGTCATTTCTTTTTATATAGAAGTTCTGTTTTATTTTTTCAATCCAATCATTATACCAATCAGATTTTTTCTTATTTAAAGCTAAGCCCTCTATATCTAACCAATTTTTTTCTAAGGTTGCAGGGCCTCCACTTATAATTTCATCAACCCAAACTAAATGATATCCAAAATTTGTTAATATAGGTGAGCTTACAGAATTTATATCAATAGTTTTTAAAACTTCTGATATTTCTGGAACCTGATATTCTTTTATATCAATCATTCCCATATAACCACCCTTACTTTTACTTGTTTCATCGTCTGAAAAAGAAGAAGCTTGTTCATAAAAATCATCATAACTATTTATTTTTTTCTTTATATCATCAGCTTTTTTGTAAGCTATTTTTTTGTCATTTTCTGTAGTTTCTGATCTAATTAAAATGTGTCTTGCTAAAACTCTTTCACCACTTCTTTCTAATACTTCAATAATATGATAACCAAATTGAGTTTTTATGGGTTCACTTAAAATATTTTTATCTATAGTGAAGGCAACTTTTTCAAATTCTTTAACAAATGTACCCCTGGAAACAAAACCCAAATTTCCACCGTTATTTTTAGAACCAGGATCTTCAGAGAATTTTTCTGCAGCCTCTTCAAACTTCATTCCATCCAATATTTTTTCTTTAATTAGTAAAGCTTTTTCTTCTGCAGCTTTATCAGATTCATCGGAAGGTTTAATCTCAACCAATATATGTCTGGTTTTATAAAGAGTAGGAAAATCGGGTAGGCTGTCTTTATAAACATTAAAAAAATCTATAACATCTCCTCGAGAAACGGAAATATTTGATGTTAAAGAAGACGTGTATTTTTCTGCTAAAAGCTTACCTCTCATATCATCCCTATAAGATCTTTTGAACTCAGATATTTTTTTACCTAAAGCAATCTCTGCCTGTTCTTTTCCTCCTGTTTGAAGAATAATATTTTCAACTTGTTTATCCAGAGATCTATCTACATCTTTATCTAAAACCTCAACTGAATCGATTTCAGCCATTTCAATTATTAAAAGCTGTTCTATCATACTTTCTAATGATTGGTTTAATATATTATTATAAAGAGTTGGATTTTTGGTTGGGTTAATATTTTGTTGTGCAGCAATAGCATTAGCGGCCAAAACTACATCGCTCAATAAAACAATTTTATCCTCGACAACAGAAGCAACTCTGTCCAAAACAACCTTTTCCTGTGTAAAGGCCAACCCTATGGTTAATATAAGTGTAAATAATTTCATTTTTTTTGTTTCACGTGAAACGAACGTTTTAAATATACTAATAAAATAGATATATCTGATGGTCTTATTCCATCAATTCTACCAGCCTGACCAATTGTTTGGGGGCGTATTTTTTTAAATTTTTCTCTACTTTCATTTGAAAGGCTTTTTATTATATCATAATCAAAATTATTAGGTATTATTTTCTCTTCATATACTGCTATTTTATCAATTTCATCTTGTTGTCTATTAATATAACCACTGTATTTAATAATTGTTTCAGCCTCAAACATTATTTCATCAATAAAATTATTTTGTGTAATTGTTTTTGGGACGTTTAATATTTTTTGTTCAACATTTTTAATAAAAAATGTAGGCCTTTTTATTAACGAGGCTATTTTGATAGACTCTTTTATCGAGGACTCACCCATTTTTTTTAAAGTTTTGTTAATCTGTTTTGGTTTTATACTTGTTTTTTCTAAAAGATCAATAACATCTCTGGTATGTTGAATTTTTTTAGCTAATGTATCAATTGTTTTTTTGTTTAGAAGGTTAAAATCTTCCGAATATTGTAATAACCTTTGATCTGCATTTGAAGATCTCAGTTGTAGTCTATATTCAGCCCTTGATGTAAACATCCTATAAGGTTCATTTGTATCTTTCAAAATCAGATCATCTATTAAAACACCCATATATGCGTCACTCCTCTTTAAAATCAAAGGATTTTTATTTTTCACATACATTGATGAATTTATTCCAGCCAAAAGACCTTGAGCAGAAGCTTCTTCATACCCAGAAGTTCCATTTATTTGCCCAGCTAAAAACAAACCACTAATCTCTTTGCTTTCAAGGGTATTTTTTAGTTGAGAGGGAAAGAAAAAATCATATTCAATTGCATATCCTGGTCTTATAAACTCAACATTTTCAAGCCCCTTCACGGTTTGAAGACACTTTAATTGAATATCCTCAGAAAGGCTTGTTGAAAACCCATTAACATAAATTTGTTCCGAATTACTCCACTCGGGTTCAAGCTGTAAAACATGTGAGGGGTTTTTGCTAAATTTATAAACCTTATCTTCTATAGAAGGACAATACCTAGGCCCCGTGGACTTAACATTGCCTGAATACATTGCAGAAGATGAAAGGTTTTCTAAAATTAAAGAATGAGTTTTTTCATTTGTTCTAAAAGAGTAACAGGGTTCGTCCTTTGGATTAAAGCGTGCGGTTCTATATGAAAGAGGTTTGGGGTTTTTATCTCCATATCCAGCTTCTCCAACACCCCAATCAACAGTATTTTTCTTAATACGAGGAGGAGTGCCGGTTTTAAGCCTTCCAGAAGAAAAACCCAAAGAAATTAAACACTCAGTAATACCCTCTGATCTTTCTTCGCCATATCTCCCAGCCTTAATTTGCTCTTCACCTATATGAATGAGGCCATTTAAAAAGGTTCCACAGGTTAAAACCACAGAGCTGCACGGAATTTTGGTGTTGTCTCTAAGAAAAACACCGCAAATAGCGTTGTTTTTTATGTCCAGAGAGACAACCTCTCCACCTAAAACCCTTAAAGAGGATTTTTTAATGTATTCTTGAACAACTGACTCATATTTTAGCTTATCTATTTGTGATCTAGGAGACCAAACCGAACGACCTTTTGACTTATTTAATGTTTTGCTTTGAAGCGTACATTGGTCTGCAAAAAAACCCATAACACCGCCCAAAACATCTACCTCTTTCACCATTTGCCCTTTAGCCAAACCCCCAATTGCTGGATTACAAGAGGTTCTACCAACCGACTTTTCATCCATAGAAACAAGAAGGGTTTTTAAACCAAGGTTTACAGCAGCTAAAGATGCTTCCACACCGGCGTGTCCTCCGCCAACAACAACGAGATCATATTTATCATGTCGTTTCACGTGAAACTACTTACCCACACAAAAAGAGGAAAAAACGACATCAAGAACATCGTCTTTTGTTGTTTTTTCGGTTAACATGTCTAAAAAAGATATAGTTTGAGAAAGTTCTTCTGCAACAAGCTCTAAAGAAAGGTCTGTAGAAAGATGCTTTCTTGCGTTCTCTAAAGATTTTTTTGCCTTCAAAATAAGGTTTAGCTGTCTAAGTGTTGTTATTTGAGCTTCTGTACCCGTTTTTGACACAGCTAAAGCAGACGAAATTTTTTTATTTAACCCCTCAACGTTTTTTCCATTTTTTGCAGATATAGAAATGTCATACTCTCCAGAAGGGGGGCCAAGGTCTATTTTATTGAAAACATATATATGGTTTTTTTTGGGTTTTTTAGGCTTTTCTTCAAGACATATAACAACATCAGCGACAACCAGTTCTTCTTTAGATTTTTTAATACCAATTTTTTCAACAGGGTCTTTTGAGTCCCTAATTCCAGCAGTGTCTTTTAGATTTATTGGAATATTATCAATTAAAATATCTTTTTCGACCACATCACGGGTGGTTCCAGGTATTTCTGTAACAATAGCTCTATTAGAACCAACCATTCTATTAAACAGGGTGGACTTCCCAGCGTTTGGCGGTCCAGATATAACCACTGATGCCCCAGAAACTAAAAACGAAGATGATTTAAAGCTTTTTGCAATGTATTCAATTTTTTTGTGAACCTTTTTAACTAAAGAAAGAGAGTCCTTAACGAGGTTTGGCTGAAGATCCTCCTCTGAAATGTCAAGGTTAAACTCAATGTTTGCCAAACAGGAAAGAGTAGAGGCCTTAATCTTTTTAATTCTTTTTGAAACGCCGCCACCAAGGTTTTTAATGCCAAGCTTTACACCTTCAACAGATTTAGCATGTATTATATCAGAGACAGCCTCTGCTTCAGAAATATCCAGCTTTCCGTTTAAAAAAGCTGTTTTGGTAAATTCGCCAGGCTCAGCAAGGGTGCATCCATATGAGCAACAAACCTCTAAAACCTTAGAAATAATAACGGGGTTTCCATGACAAGAAATCTCAACCATGTTTTCACCAGTATATGTTTTGGGTGAAAGATATGCGGTGGCGACTATTTCGTCAAAAACATCGCCCTTTTTATCATAAACCTTATATTTTTTTGATACAGCATGCACAGGCTTGGCGTTTGTTTTAGTAATTTTTTTAAAAACATCAAAAGAGTTTTTTCCCGACAAACGAACAACAGCTATACCGCTTGTGCCTAATGGCGTTGAGCATGCAACAAAAGGCATTGGTTTATTTTTGTTTAGGTTCGTTGTTAATTATTTTTTGCTGTGCTATTTGCATTAGGTTAAAGCAAAAATAGTAAAGATTGAGACCAGAAGGGAAAGAGTAAAAGAGGAAAAACATCATCCCAGGAAACATATACTTCATCATTTGCTGAGTAGCTTCCTGTGCGGGGTCACCGCCAGCCGGTTGAGAGGCCGTGCTCATCTTCATTGTATAATACATTGATATAGACATTAAAAATGGAAGTATGTTTACGGGTATGGAGCCAACATAAAACAAAGTATCTGCTGCTGACAGATCATTAATCCAGAGCAAAAAGGACTCACCCCTAAACTCAATAGTATTTCTAAAGACAAGAAAAACTGCCATCAACACAGGCATTTGAATCAACAGGGGCAAACAACCAGCAAGAGGGTTTATTTTGTTTTGTTGGAACAGAGCTGCAATTTTTTGCTGCTGAAGGGTAGGGTTGTTCTTATATTTTGTTTTTATTCTGTTAAGCTCAGGAGATATTTCTTGCATTTTTTTTGAGGACCTCAGCTGTTTTGCCATCAACGGATAAGTTGCCAGCTTGATTAGAATAGCAAAAAGAACAACAACTACACCATAGTTTGGAACTAATCCATGTAAAAAAATCATTATTGTATAAACAAGCCACGAAACGGAGGAGAGCCATTGCCACCCAAGAATTTTCTTTTCTAAACCAACCCCCAGAGAACTAACAGCCGAATAGTCGAGAGGGCCAAAAAATAAGTCTGTTTTTTCAAAGTTAATATCTTGAACAACACCAAGGTCGACACCAACTCTTTTGTTTGTAGAATATTTTGTTATTTCAACTAGATCTGATTTTTGTGGAACAAAGAAAATGCCAAAATATTTTGTTCTATAACCTACAAACTCAGATTGACCAACATATTGCTTGCTATCTCTTTCGATGTCCAAAGACGATCCGCCAAAAAAACCTGCGGAGCCCACCCTATAAGAATCTATACTTCCAGCCTGACTTATAAGCCCCTCCATAAACATTGCATCTTGAGATCCTTCTGTTTGTGGCAAACCGCCAATCCAAGATATAGTGTATTTTTGATCTAAGGTAAGGTCTTTTATTTCCCTTAAAGAGGTTTCTACTGTTACCACATAAGAGTTGTGATTAAAAATAAGTTTTTTAGTAACCCTTTTTCCTAAAACTGTTTTTTGGTATAGCAAAGAGGTTGAAGGGTTTTCCTCAGAAAGTGTGTGCTTTTCAGGGCCGGAGTAAACCCAACCCTTGTCCAAAACCATAACGTCGCCTGACTGGTCTATGAAGCTGATAACCAAATTTTCTTCGTTAGACTTATCAACAAGATTAAGAGATGCCTCAGATTTTTTTAGGTGGTCTTTTATCTCAAAAGAAACAATTGACCCTCCTCCAAGAGAGCTAACTTTGGCGCTATATAAACCACCGTTCACGGTTGTTTCAACAACCTCTATGTTTATATTGGGAGAGACATCCTTTTTAGCAGATTCCCCAGAGTATTTTTCAATAATATCTTCAACAACAACCGTTTCGTTGGTTGCTTTTTCTTGTGGCTTGCTCGGAGAAAGAAGTTCAAGGTATGTGGGCCAAAGAAGAAGTATTAGCCCGATTAAAAGAAAGCCTATAAGTGTTTTACGATCCATTTTAAGAAGAAACTGTTAGGCGCTTGCGACCCTTTTTCTTTCTAGCCGCCAAAACCTTTTTTCCGCCAACAGACGAGTTTCTTTTCATAAAACCGTGCTTGTTTTTTCTTTTCCTGTTGCTTGGCTGGTAAGTTCTTTTCATAATTATATATTGACGAAATATAGCTCTATAAAACTACTTGTAAAACAAATAAAACAGCACAAAAGATTAAAAAAAGCTAGGCGCAAATAAAAAAAGACAGTAATGTATTTAGCACAAAAAGTGCATATGTTAATAATTTGTGGATAACTATGGAATATAAAAAATTTTGGGAAACTGCCTCTAAGGATTTGAAAACAAGCCTACCAGCACACGCATATGAGGCGTGGATCGAGACCCTAACACCCGTAGGAATAACAAACAACATACTTATTCTAGAAGCACCAAACCAATTCGCATATGATTGGATTATTAATAATTATAACGACATAATATTAAGTGCAATTAAAGAGGTTGATAACAAGGTTCAGTTAAAGGTTTCGATTGCACCCCAGTCAGAACAAAGCATTTCAGCAACCAAGCTTGATGCGAGCGAGCCAACCAAACAAAGCAACCCAGGAAGAAGAAGCAACATTAATCCCAATAACATTTTTACAAGCTTTATTGAGGGACCAAATAATGTTTTTGCCAAAAACGCGGCTACCAGAGTAGCAGCATCCCCAGGAGAGGCGGACTTCAACCCCTTAATAGTTTACGGGGGAGTTGGTCTTGGAAAAACACACCTTTTACACTCAATAGCAAATGCGCTGATAATGGGAAAAAAACAACTTAATGTTGTTCTTGCGTCATCAGAAAAGTTTACAAATGACTTTATTGCAAGCATTCAAGAAAATAAATCTTTAGACTTTTCTAAGGTTTATAGAAAAGCAGACGTTTTATTAATTGATGACATTCAGTTCTTTCAAGGAAAAGAGCAGACACAAGAACAGTTTTTTCACACATTTAACGAACTATATACCGCAGGAAAGCAAATTGTTATGACAGCTGACAGGTATCCTGGAGAGATGGTTGGTCTTCAAGATAGGCTCTTGTCTAGGTTTGAGTCGGGGCTTCACGCAGACATTCAGCCCCCAGACTTTGAAACAAGGGTTGCAATATTATCAACCAAAGCGAAGCAGAATAACATACAAATTCCGCCTGAACACCTAGAAAAAATAGCTTCTCATGTAAGAACAAATATCAGGGACTTAGAAAGCTGTGTTACAAAAATATTTGCACACGCAACCCTTTCAGGAGAAACAATAAACGACGCCCTGATTGAGTCAATAATCAGGGAAAGGTTGGGAGATCAGGGATATGGACAAGCCAATATGCAGGATGTGGTGAGCGGTGTTTGTGGAATATTTTCTGTTTCGCAGGAAGAAATAGTTGGATCATCTAGAAGAAAAAACATAGCAGAGGCAAGACAGGTTGCAGCGTATTTAGCAAGAGAGGTTTTAGATATGCCACTAAGTGAAATTGGTATGCACCTTGGGGGTAGAGATCACACCACAATTATGCACGCACATAAAAAGGTCTCAGAAATGTTAAAAAAAGACGATAAATTTAGAAGAAGAGTAGATATTATTTATAACGAACTAAATCTTAGTTAGAGGAAATTATGGCAAAAGGAACAGTAAACAAGGTAACATTAATAGGAAGGCTCGGACAAGACCCAGAAATAAGGTTTACCGGAGAAGGAAATGCGGTGGCAAGCTTTAGTGTAGCAACAAACGAGTCCTGGAAAGACAAAGACGGCGTAATGCAAGAAAGAACCGAGTGGACAAAATGCACAGTTTTTGGCCCATCAGCAGAAAAGTATATTCAACCCTATGTTAAAAAGGGAACGCTAGTATATGTTGAAGGCTCGCTCAAAACAGATAAGTGGCAAGACAAAGAAGGAAACGAAAGATATTCAACGGGCGTGGTAGCAAACAACTACGGCGGGGTACAAATTCTGGGGGGCGGAGAATCATCAATGGACACATCCGGCGAAATGAACCAGACACCCAAAAAGGAAGAGAGCCTTGACCAAACCGTCGAAGATGACGACCTTCCTTTTTAAGTGAAGAAGTCTCACCCAAGAAGCAAGACAACAAGGAGGGCTCTTGGCTATTTTGCTTCGTTTCTCTGCTTTCTCCTTACGAGCTTTACTTCGCGAGGCCAAGAAAACCTACCAAAAAAAGGACCTTACATAATTGCACCCAACCACATTGACGATGTTGATCCCGTTCCACTAACAGCAGCTATTGGAAAACCAATTACATACCTTATGGCACAAGATCAAGTGGTTCTTCCTTGGTATAAAGCTTGGGGCCCGTGGTCATATGGGGTTCTCTTGGTAAACCGTTCAAAGATACAATACTCCTCAATGAAAAAAGTTCAAAGCCAAATAAATGCTGGAGAGGTTGTTTGTATTTTCCCAGAAGGAACAGTGAAGGGAGAGGGGCTAAAAGAGGGAAAAAGGGGCGTAGCTTTTTTTGCAAAGAAAAACGACATCCCCATAATTCCTGTTGGAATAACAGGAACTCGCGGTATAATAGAAAAAATTCGTAAATTAAAAAAACAAAAGGTACACGTTGAGATAGGTAGGCCGATTTATCCAAACCAGGCGAGAGAGCAAAAAGAGCTCACCGAAAAGGTAATGAAAGAAATTAAAAACCTGCTACCAACTGATTACCATTGAGAAAAAAATAATGACAATAGAAATCATAACGACAATATTAAAAACAGCAATAGCATCAGCACTATTTTTTGTTTGGGTTGTAAGGTATAAAAACATAGTAAGAGAGTTTGAACAAGACTTTAATTATCCATCTTGGCTAAGAGATTTAACTGGAATAATAAAGCTAACTTGTGCAGCTCTTCTTTTTTATCCAGAACAACAATTACAAAACATTGGGCTCTTGGGTATAGTGACACTAATGGTTTTTGCAATACTTACACACATTAGGATTAAAAACACCCTTAGAAAGACAATTCCTGCTGTAGCACTTATAAGTCTGTGTTTGCTGCTTTTGTTTTTTAACGGCTAGTTGTTTACAAAAACAACCTTACCAACAACGCCACGTTTTGCAATTCTTTCAATTGCACCCACAGCGTCGCGCATAGGTATTATTTCTGTAATGTGTGGGGACAACCTTCCTTTTGATACCATCTCGCCAATATCTAGCATGTTTTTCGAACTTTGTTCAGGCTCCTCTTTTTGAAACCTTCCAATAAAGACTCCGGAAACAGAACAGCCTTTTAGAAGCATAAGGTTGGCAGGAAAGCTTGGAATTTTACCAGCAGCAAAACCAACAACCAGGTAGGTTCCACCCCATTGTATTGATCTTAAAGCGGGCTCAGCGTAACAGTCTCCAAGGGGGTCATAAATTATAGAAAAACCAGAACCACCACTTTTTAACTTAAGTTCTTTAGTGAATGACTTTTGATCATCAACAGACAGCTTTTTTTCTCCATAAATTACAATATCATCCACCCCATACTTTGAACAAACCAAAGCTTTTTCCTTGTTAGATACAGCTGCTACGACACGCGCACCAAAAGCTTTAGCAATATCAACAGCGGCCAAACCTACACCGCCAGCAGCGCCTAAAATTAAAACGTTGTCCTTGCTTGAGATCTTTGCTCTTTGAACTAGCGCGTGAAAACTGGTACCATAAACCATAAAAACACCACCGGCTATATGGTGGGGAAAGTTCTCAGGTATTTTGAATGCAAGGGCGGCGGGAACTACAATTTTTTCAGCAAAAGCACCAAAACCTTTAAAGAAAGCCACACTGTCTCCAACCATAAAGTTTTTAACATCTTTTCCAACCGAAGAAACAACACCAGAACCCTCATGCCCAGGTGAAAAGGGAAGGTTTGGCTTAAACTGATAGAGGCCCCTAACTATAAGATTGTCGGGATAATTAAGGCCAGCTGCTTTTACGTCTATTACAATTTCTTTTGGGCCCGCTACTGGGTCTGGCGCTTCTTCCCAAGACAGGTCGGAAACAGAAGAAAATGTTTTACACATAATTGCTTTCATGTTTTTTAGTGCTTAAACACCCTATATCCAGTGAAAACCATAGCAATTTTATTTTTATTGCACTCCTTTATAACCTCATTATCTCTTATAGAACCGCCCGGCTGTAGAACCATAGACACCCCGAACTTCGCCATAGTTTCTATCGAGTCTTTAAACGGGAAAAAGGCGTCGGAGGCGACAACACAGCCCTTTGGAATTTCTGTTTTATTAAAAGCAATGTTGGTGGCGTCAACGCGGCTTGTTTGGCCACCAGAAATACTAATAATTTTATTATTTTTAGCAACAACAATAGCATTTGACTTTGTGTGCTTAACCACCTTCCAGGCAAGAAGAGCTGTTGATGTTTGAAGAGTGGTTGGCTTCTTTTTTGTAACATAATCAAGATCACTTTTTCTTAAAACAGAGACATCACCTTCTTGTCCAAGGCTTCCACCTGCGATGGTTTTGATTGAAAAATGAGGAGGAGAAAAACGCCCAACTGACAAAACGCGAAGATTTTTCTTTTTTGAAAAAACATCTAAAGCCTTTTTATCAAAAGAGGGGGCTATTATTATTTCGTAAAATGTTTTATTAAGTTTTTTTGCGAGATTGTAACCACACCTTTTATTAAGAGCAACAACTCCACCAAAAGCAGAAAGGCTGTCAACATCTAAAGCCCTGCTGTATGCTTCTTTAAGGTTTTTGCCAACACCAACACCACAAGGCGAGTTGTGTTTCACTATTACACAAGCAGGTTCTTTTTTAAACTCAGCTAAACACATGAGAGCTGCATCGCCATCAAGATAGTTGTTATAAGAAAGGGCTTTTCCCTGAATTTTTTTTGATTGGGGAAGACCCCTTGATTCGCCCTTAAAGCCAGCAACAAATGCTTTTTGGTGAGGGTTTTCACCGTACCTCAACGTTGAGTCGCCCACTTTGTTTTCTGACAATACATCATAAATTTTTGAATCGTACTCTGCACAATGGCCAAATGCCTTTTTTGAAAGGCTAAAGCGCGTGTCGTAAGAAATTCCACCTCCCTTAATTTCTTTTCTAACAACCTTTAAGTCGTTCGGATCAACCACAACACTAACCCATTTGTGGTTTTTTGCCGCAGCCCTTATCATGGTTGGTCCACCAATATCAATATTTTCTATTTTTTCTTCAAGGGAAGAGCCTGGGTTTTTTGCAACAGATGAAAAAGGATAAAGGTTGCAGACAACTAAATCAATCCAACCAACTCCATTATTTGACGCCTCCTCTGAGTGTATATCCCTTTGCCCAAGTATGCCGCCGGCAACATAGGGGCTTAGCGTTTTAACTCTGCCGTCGAAGATTTCTGGAAACTTTGTAATGGAGGAAATTTTTATAACAGGAATACCACCAGATCTAATCATTTTGGCCGTACCGCCAGTGGCAATGATTTTTACTTTGTTTTTATGTAAAAACCTTACAAAAGGTAGCAAGCCCCTTTTGTCTGACACTGAAATAAGAGCAGTTTTTGGTAATAAGCTTTCTTTCATTCTATTTCAGGAAGGTCAGGAACGTTTTTGTTCATAAGCTTGTTTCTATAGGCTAAACCAACCAAAGCTAGCGACAACAACGCAACCGACGCAGAAAGATATAAAGAATCAATCCCTTTTACATCCTCAAAAGAGATGTGTCTTGCAAGGGCAAACATACCAATGTAAAGCGGATATCTTACAGGAATTTTTCCTGTTGAAAAAAAGATGTTTACCATCTGCATAATTTCTAAATAAATAAATAGCATTAAAACGCTCTCAACCCTTAGGCCCCCTCCCGTGAAAATGCTGCTTATTTCATTTATACAGAGCATAAGAACCATACCCAGAATTACCAGGTGTAACACCTTTTCTATTGATGAAATAAAAGTAAAAAATATATTATTGTTCATTTTTCCTCCAATTTTTAATTACCTCAACAAAAGCCTCACCTTCGAGCTTTTGAACCCGTTTTTTTAGGGACTCCACACTGTCTCCTTCAAAAACAGGGCAAGAACGCTGAAGAAGGATAGGACCCTCATCAACCTCCGGAGTAACAAGGTGAATGGTACAGCCTGTTTCCGAGTCTTTATTTAAAAGAACCTGTTCGTGTACCGAGTTGTTCATCCCTCCAGCATACCTTGGAAGCAAAGAAGGGTGAACATTTACAACCTTACCTCTCCACTTATTTACAAAAGAAGATGACAAAATACGCATAAAGCCAATTAATAAAATTAAATCAACTTTCTTTTGTTTTAAAATTTCAGACATTTCTGCATCAAAAACATCACGTTTTTTATCTTTATGTGAAATAAAATGACGATCGATACCAAATTCTTCAGCTTTTTTCAGTATCCCAGACCCGGCATTGTTAGAAACTACGACACAGACATTTGCGCTAAGCTTATCTTCGCGAATTGCATCAACAATTGGAACCAGGTCGGTGCCATTCGTAGAGCCTAAAACAGCAACCCTTATCATCCCAAGATCTCCTGCATCCTTTTAACCCTAGATTCAATAAGCTCTTCTGTTCCAATGTCCTTACGGTGAAATAGGTTGCCCGACACCCCCCTTATACCTTCCTCCGAAAGTTTTTCAGCCTCTTTTATGTGCTGGCTTTTTCCAACATAAGCAGCGGTGCGAGAACCCCCGGCCCTTAATTCTTTACCTTCGCTTTTAACAGATGCAAGATATAGGTTTTTATTATCAACATCACAACCAACCAAAAATCCCTTTTTTGGTTTGGTGGGATATCCTAAGGGAACAGCATATTTACAAACAGTTGAAAGGCTTTCGAATTGCACATCAACACCAGATAAAGACTCGTTCATAATTGATAGACAAATCTCTAAAAAATCAGTTTTTAAAATGCTCAAAACATTCATGGCCTCAGGGTCGCCAAACCTAGCGTTATATTCAATAACTTTTATGCCCTGTCGGGTTAGCATAAAACCACCATACAAAATACCTACAAAGGGAGTGCCTGTATTTTTATGGAGCTCTTTAGCAACCAACTCATTTGTTTTTTGTGCTTCGCTGATATGGCTCTCTTTAAGAAACGGCAAACCATGATCTGAAAAAGAGTATGTTCCCATTCCACCTGTGTTTGGGCCTCGGTCACCTTCAAAAGCTCTTTTGTGATCTTGAACAAGGGGCATGTGTTTGCAAGTTTTTCCATCGCAAAAGCTCATTAAAGAAAACTCTTCACCAACCAACTTTTCTTCAATTAAAAAACTACCACCACCCCGAACAATGTCATTTGCATAATCTAACCCTTCTTCTGGGGAAGCAAGGTGTTCGCCAGAAATCTTTACACCTTTTCCGCCCATGAGGCCATCATATTTAATAACATAGTTTTCGTCAAGCTCATTAATAAAATCAAGCACAGAACTTGTATTATGAAACTCTTTTCTTTTGGGGTTTTTGTTTTTATCACAAAGATCGATTATTTTTCTAGCAAAGGTTTTGCTAGTTTCAATTAACGCAACCTCTTTTTTGGGACCAACGGAAAAAATTCCAGCAGCATCAAGAGCATTTACCAAGCCCAGGGCAAGAGGGTTTTCTGGCCCAACAATAACTAGGTCAATTCTTTTTAAGGAGGCATAATTAACTATTTTTTCTACTTGATCTAATGGTGATATTAAATAATCAACACACAAGCTACAAATTTGGGGGTTAGAGTCTGGAGAAACACAAAAAAGTGAATTTTCAATTTTGCTATCAGAAACCTTTCGTGCAATTGCTACTTCTCTTGCGCCTGAGCCAACAATGAGAACATTTTTCATTCTGAAGAAGGTCTTTTGTTTTCGAGGTTTTTAAGATATTCTTCTGAAATTTTACCAGCTTTATACTCACCGGTAAAGACAGAATCTTCAAAGCTGGTTATCTTTGGATTTCCAATATGAGCAGCCATCCTTAAGTCTTCAATATCTTGATAAATAAGTTCGTCCGCACCCATAAAGCTCTTTATTTCGTCTACGGTTTTACCGTGAGCAATCAACTCTTTGGTGGCAGGCATATCTATTCCGTAAACATTTTGATATCTTACGGGAGGAGCAGCGGAAGCAAAATAAACATTTTTCGCTCCATTTTTTCTAACCATTTCTATAATTTTTTTTGATGTATTACCACGAACGATAGAATCATCAACAAGCAAAACATTTTTGTTTTTGAACTCAATCTCTATAGGGCTCAACTTATGTGCAACAGACCTTTTTCTAATGCTTTGTCCTGGCATAATAAAGGTTCTACCAATGTACCTGTTTTTAATAAACCCCTCCCTATATTTAACGCCCAACTTATAGGCAACCTGCATAGCAGAGGTTCTGCTCGTATCTGGAACAGGAATAACGGCATCAATATTAAGGTGAGAGTATTCTTTTAAAATTTTTTCCCCTAAATAGTCCCCCATTCGAAGCCTTGACTTGTGCACAGATATAGAATCAATAACAGAGTCTGGTCTTGAGAAATAAACAAACTCGAATAGGCAGGGGGAGTGATTGATTTTTTTTGAGCATATTTTAGACTCTAAATCCCCACTTTCCGATATTATTATAACCTCCCCAGGAGAAACATCCCTTTCAAACTTATATCCCATTGCATTCAAAGCAGAGCTTTCAGATGCAACCATATGAGAGTCACCGCTTTTCCCAACTACCAAGGGCCTAATGCCATTAGAGTCTCTGAAAGAAACAATTCCAATGCCACCAACAAGCATTGTTACAGCAAACCCACCCTCGCAACGATCATAGACGTTCTTGAGAGCGGCATAAACGTGTTTGTTTTCGAGCTTATCAAATCCTGTTTTCGAAAGCTCATATGCAATCAGATTCAAAAGTACCTCAGAGTCCGACTGTGTATTGAACTGACAAAAATGTGTATCCAGTAGAAAAGACCTCATTTCTTCACTGTTTGTAAGCGTACCATTGTGAGCCAAAGAAATGTTAACAGGGTTTGCTGAATAAAAAGGTTGGGCCTCAGAAACGTCCGAGCAGCCGGCGGTTGGATACCTAACGTGTCCAATACCTAGGTTTCCCTTAAGCCCCAAAGACTCGTTTGTTTTAAAGACCTCGGTAACCACACCAAGCTCTTTGTGCATTGAAAGTTTTTTTTGATCCCAAACGGCTATACCCGCGGCATCTTGGCCGCGATGCTGCACCTGGATTAGGGCATCATAAATTTCACCCACAACATCATTCTTGGGGTGATAAAGACCGACAATACCACACATTTATAGGTCTCCTAACAGCATTTCTATTTCGCCTAGATATTTGTCTGGCGACAAAGACAAAAGAGCATCTACGTCTTTTTTTGGCAAATCAAGAGCACTAACCATAGAACGATAAGAGTTTTGGTCTAATGGTTTTCCGCGAGTAAGTTTTTTAATTTTTTCATACGCATCAATATCTCCAGACTTTCTTAAAACCGTTTGAACCGCTTCTGCCAAGACGCTCCAGTTGTTTTGAAGCTCATAAGAGGCTTGTTTTTTGTTGACAGCTAGCCTTGAAATTCCGTTTGAAAGATTTTTATATGCAAGTAGAGAGTGAGCAAAACCTACACCAATATTCCTAAACACAGTGCTACCACTTAAATCCCTTTGCAGGCGAGACCTGGTAATGCTTGTTGCAAGAAAATTAAAATTATTATTTGCCAGCTCAAGGTTTCCTTCTGCGTTTTCAAAGAAAATAGGATTTATTTTATGTGGCATAGTGCTAGAACCAACTTCACCAACCTTATTTTTTTGAATAAAAATATTTCTACTTATGTAAAGCCACATATCAACAGCAAAGTCTGTTAAAATATTATTAAGCCTGACGTAAGAATGAAGGTGTTCGGCTAATGAGTCTGCGGGTTCTACCTGAGTAGTAATTGGGTTTTGCACTAAACCTAAGGAGCTAATAAATTTTTTAGAAAAAGATCTCCAAGAAAATTGTGGAAAAGCGGCACTGTGAGCAGCATAGGATCCTGTTGCTCCAGATAGTTTGGCTAAAAAGCGTGCCGAAGAAATTTGAGAGAGCTGTCTTTCCGCCCTAACTAAAAAAACAGCCATTTCTTTTCCAAGCGTGGTTGTTGTCGCCGGCTGTCCGTGTGTTAAAGAAAGCATAGGAAGAGAGGCATGTTTTTTTGATAGCTTTCTTAGTTCTCCTAATATTTTTTTTATTTCAGGAACCATAACACCATCTCTAGCCTCTTTAACCATCAAAGAATAAGCGGTATTATTAATATCTTCTGAGGTTAGTCCAAAATGAACAAGAGGAACAAGGTCTTTGCGGTTAATTTCAGCCAACCTTTTCGATATAAAGACAACAACAGCGTTTACATCGTGTTTTGTTTTTGCTTCAATCCTTTTTATTTGATTAAAGTCTTTGGGAGAAAAATTTTCAAAAAGACCAACAAGGAATTCAAGGTCCTTTTTTCTTAAAGGCTTTGTTTTTTTGAAAGACTTGTGATTACAGAGACTTACTAAATATCTAACCTCAACAAGAACTCGATAGCGCATGAGTGCCTGCTCTGAAAAATAGTTGTTGAGCTCAGAAACGTTCTTTTTGTATCTCCCGTCAATTGGAGAAATACTGCTCATAATGAACCAAGGCTTAATATTCTGTGAACGGCAAGCGCACAGTTTCCAGGATCAAGCACTGTTAAAACAGGTGTTTTGCTAGGCATTTGAAGTGTTGAGTGTATATTAATGCTCATATCAACCTTATCTGCAAATGGTGGACACCCAATTGTTGGTTTCTCACTGTTTGCTGCAACAAAGCCAGAAAGAGCGTTAGATCTTCCAGCTATTGTTACAAAAACAACAGCATCTTCTTTTTTAAAAGAACGTATAATTTCAAGAACCCTCTCTGGGTTTTTGTGAGCTGAGGCGGCGTGTACTTCGTGTCCAACTCCGAACTCATCTAAGACACTCGTGATTTTGTCTGCGTGGCCCTGGTCAGAAGTAGAGCCCATAATTATAACTGCTTTCATAATAGTTCCTTAATGTTGTCTGTTATTCTTTGATCAATATTTTTCAAATCTGGAAAAATAAACTTTTCTCCTGTAATAAGCTCATATAGCAATATATATCTAGCAGAGAGCTCTGCAACTAAATCATCTGGAGCTTCAGGCAATACGTCATCATTATAAGGATCACAGTTTTTAGCAAACCAAAGACGTAAAAATTCTTTATCAATATTTTCTGGCTCTTCACCGCTTTCAATTCGAGACTTGTAGGAATCAGCAATCCAAAACCTGCTTGAATCCGGGGTATGGATTTCGTCAACAAACTTAATTCGGCCCGAAGAATCTTTACCAATCTCATATTTTGTATCTACAAGGATTAAACCATTTTCTTTCGCGGTTTTTTGACCAAAAGCAAACAAATCAAGGCTCATTTTTGCAGCAAAATCATAATCCTCTTCCGACATGAGACCAAGATCAATAATTTCTTCTCTAGAAACCGGCCTATCATGAACTTTATCTTTTGTGGTCGGCGTAAGCATTGCAACATCAAGCCTGTCGTTCTTTTTTAAACCCTCAGGAAGCTTGTTCCCGCAATATTCCCTATCTCCTTTATTATAAACTGTCCAAAGCGAAGTGTCCGTTGTTCCCGTTATGTAACCTCTTACAACAAACTCAACTGGAAAAACTTCACACTTTTCAACAATTGAAACGTTGGGGTCTGGTGTAGATATTAAATGGTTGGGGAAAAGGTGTTGGGTTTTTTTAAACCACCAAGCACTTACAGAATTTAAAACAGCACCCTTGTATGGAATGGCAGCAAGAACACGGTCAAAGGCGCTTTGTCTGTCTGTCGAAATCATTACCACTTTGTCATCGAGAAAATACGCGTCCCTTACTTTACCAACTTTTTTATTTGGAGCGCTAATATTGGTATCCTGAATTGTATTATTCAGGTTTTCGTTAATTTCCTGATAATATTTTTTGTCAATATTCATGACATGCCTGTGAAATAGGGTTAGCAAAAATATGACTATTTAAAATTAAATCCACGTCTTTTTTTCTTATATCCCCACTAAAATCAATTTCCCAAACAACACCACTCTTTAAAGAAGACAGGTTTTCAAAGCTAAAGCGGGTTTGAAGCGTTTGCAACAAGCTTTGACCGTGAATATCATCATGGCTTCTTGAAATAAAGTGTTTTTTTGACGAGGTTCTTTTTATGTTAGAAACAAATTCTTTGCTAGGGTTGAAGAGAACATCTGTCTCAAGAACCTTTTCAAGTTCTTTTTCACTAACGCCAATAACTTCATAGTGAAGATATTTTTTAATCTTTACGTTGGCTCCAAGCATATTAATGCATTTTTCTACGGACAGAGCCTCGTTATCTGCTATAATAGTAGAAATTAAAACCTCTCTGGAATCTTCTGGTTGTTCAAATTTACCAACCTTAATTTTTTTTGATTCAAAGTTTAAGCTTTTATAACTGAGTTTTTCAGAAGAGTTAATATATTTTTTTAGATTTTCAAAAATATAATTACCCTCACCATTTATTGTCCTTTCAGGGTGGGGCATCATTGCCATTACATTTCCACTGAGGTTGCTGATTGCGGCAGCGTTATTAAACGATCCGTTGGGGTTAACAGGAAAGTCTCCAACAACCTCACCGTTTTCTTTACAATACTGATATGTGGTAAGGTTTTTGTTCATCACAAGATCTGACAGGTCTTTGTCAAGCATGAAACGCCCTTCTGCATGAGCAATTGGAACTCTCAAAATATCACCACCGCTTTTAGTAAAAGCTGAATTGGCCTTCGGGTTTGGTTTAATATAACACCAGGTATTATAATATCCCGTTCCAACAATATTGTTTTTAACAACCCTTTTATTGTCAGCTAGAGCAATAACAGTGTCGAAATTGTTATTGCCCGGAACCATTCCCGATTCAACTAAAATTTGCGCGCCATTACAAATTCCCAGAACAGGCTTCCCGGTTTGTGCTTGTTTTTTTATTTCATCCATAACCGGTTCTAAAGAAGCAATAATACCAGACCTTGATCTATCCTCAAATGAAAAACCACCCAAGATAATGTATCCAGAATATTTTCCCAGATCTTCAGGGTTATCGTTCCAAAAATGGGGGTGTGGGGTCATTCCACACTTTTTTATCATATTTATGGTTTCGTTTTCTGTGTTTGAACCTGGGAACTGTATGTAAGCAATCGAATTATTCATCATTAAGGTAAACGAGGTTTTCACCATCTTCTTTTACTATTCCAATTTCAGAACAACTATCTGCACCAACCACAGAAATAAGACCGTTTTTTTGTGTTTTATCAACAATCAAAACCAAACCAATACCCATATTAAAGGTTTGGTAAAGATCTTTTTTTTCAATTTCTAAATTTTCTAAAAAGAAATCGAAAATTGGGATCTTTTTCCAGGAGTCTATATTGATATCAACTGAAAACTGCTTAGGTATAACGCGCGTTATATTGTCAACAAGCCCACCCCCGGTTATATGAGAAATACTTTTTACTTCGACTCCCGCTTCAACTAATCTTTGAATTAAAGCGCTATAGTTTGTATGAGGGGCTAAAAGAGCCTCCCCAACGGACATGTTGAAGCCAGGCAACTTGTCATTGGTTGAAAGATTTAGGGTTTCAAAAATAAGTTTACGAGCAAGCGAATAACCGTTTGTATGAAGACCATTTGAAAAAACACCAATTGCAATATCGCCCTTTTTAACACTTGACCCATCAATAATTTTTTTCCGTTCAACAACCCCTGTTGCAACACCAACCAGGTCATATTCATTCTTTTGGTAAGTACCAGGCATTTCTGCCGTTTCTCCTCCAACCAAAGCAACACCAAGGCTTTTACATTCACGAGCAACACTTTTTATGATTTCTGAAACAATGTTTTTTTCTAGCGAACTTCCAGCAACATAATCAAGAAAGGTTAGTGGAATAGCTCCAGTGACCGCAACATCGTTACAACAAGCGCTAACAAGGTCTTGGCCAATAAATTTGAAATTATTCGCAGCAAAAGCCACAGACATTTTAGTCCCAACACCATCAATACTTTGAACAAGAACAGGATCTTCATAGTCTTTAATGAGCTCCTTTAGGGAGTACATTGAACCAAAACCACCTATTGAAGACAGAACACGCTCATTGAAGGTTTCTTTAATTTGGGTTTTTGCCAACTCAATAGCATCATCTGCTTTTTTAATATCAACCCCAGCATCTTTATAGGTTATGTTTTTTTTCACTATTGAAGCTCCTCTCTTAAGGAATTTTCCCAAACATTTTTGGCAATTTCTACATTAATATTAGCACCATTTTCAAAAACAATCACACCCGATTTATTTGTACGCCCTATTTTTTTAAAAGAAGACTGATTTTCTTTCATATGATTCTCAAAGTCATCAATATTTTTTTCATCAACTTCTACAATTAGTGCTAGATTTTCACTTATAAGTTGTTCGTTAGAAATTTTTTCCACGGAAACTCCAACCATATTTTTGAAACACATCTTAGAAATCGATGCCATTAAACCCCCCAAACCCACCACGGAGCAAGAGCTTAGTAACCCTCTTTCGTTTGCACCTAAAATTGATTGCAACATTTTATTATAGATAGCAGCATCAACCTTTTCAACCGTTGTGTTATTAATATTCAAAACTTTACAAGACAAGCTTCCTCCTATTGAAGAGTGTTGAGCACCAACAAGGTAAATAGTAGAAGAGGTGCTTATAAAATTATTATCTAAAACATTTCCTTTATTTACCCTGCCAAAACAGCCCACCATTGGACTTGCGGGAACAGACTTTTCACCACTTTGGTTATAAAAACTAACATTTCCTGCAACAATTGGAAGGTTGTTGAGGTTGTCAAAGTGCATTTCATCACATACCTCTCTTATTGCTAAACAACTTTCTGAAAACTGCCACATTTCTTCAGCTTTTTCAGGATTACCAAAACACAAGCAGTCAGTTATAGCAATCGGGGTAGCACCAACGGAAACGGTTTTGGCACAACCCTCTAATACAGAATAATGTGCAACTAAAAATGGATCGATTTTTCCAATAGCTGGATTGTGTGTTAAGGATGCACTAAAACAGGTTTCTTTAATTTCACTGGGGAATTTATCTGAATCAAAAGGAGCTACTACACCGGCACACGACATACCTCTTTCTTTTATAACTCTACCTTGAACATTTTTATCATATTTCTCATAAATCGGCACCCTAGAAGAAACGTTTTCGTGCCCTAAAATTTTCAACAGCAAACTGCTAAAATTTATATCGATAGGAAGGGGATCATTGTGAGCTGGTTTTTTGCTTGGCGTTATAGGTCTATCATATACAAACCCTTCATTTATTTTTTCAATTGGGCCGTCAACCAGTTTTTTACCTTCAAAGAAAACGGTGTAATGACGGTCCTTAATAATTTTTCCTACTATGCTTGCTTGCGCACCCACAGATACATTTGGGAAATCAAAGTCTTTATTATAGTGATCTAATATTATATTTGTTAATTCGGGAGGACACGCCCACATAAATCTTTCCTGAGTTTCAGAACATAAAATAACGTGTGGATCTAAGTTGGAAATGCTAGTATGAATTTTGTCTACCCAAACTTCAGCACCAAGACCAGCAGCGTCAGCAAGCTCAATGCTTGCACAGGCAACACCACCTGCACCAAGATCTTTAAAACCAACTTTTTCAATTTGGTTGTTTTTTTCTAAATACTCAAAAAGAGCATATGTAGATTTTAATATGTGTCTTTCTAGAAAAGCGTTGGGCTCTTGAACCGCACCCTTGTTTTGCTGTTCTTTTTCTTCTTCAAGCTCAAGAGAAGCAAAGCTTGCTCCACCAAACCCGCTATTATCAGTTGGTTTTCCAACTAAAACTAAATCATATCCAGCAGAATTTTCTGGGGATCTTGATCGAATAACATTTTTTTCTTTTACAATACCAGCAGTAAGTACGGTAACTAAACAATTATCATTGTAACCCTCATCAAAATATAAATCACCACAAATATTGGGTATTCCTAAAGGGTTTCCATAGCCAGCAATTCCAGAAACAACACCGTCATGTATCCACTTGGTTTTATTTCTTTTTATGTCTCCAAAACGCAGACTGTCACCAATTGCTACAACTTCTGCACCCATACAGCATACATCTCTAACGTTACCACCAACACCA
>CEQY01188015.1_pt1 | contig 30117 bp, 29 predicted proteins | sample 361391 | NCBI WGS metagenome assembly CEQY01 (sample SAMEA2621075, study PRJEB7988) | marine metagenome | isolation source: saline water (ENVO:00002010), including | reverse complement strand
AGCACAAGCGAACCAGTCAACAACAAGTGCACTACAATTAATTCAATCAGCGGCTTCGTAACAGTAGCCCCTAGTTGATGCTCGTAAGAGCTGATTGATGTAAAAAATTTCCTGCAAGAAGTTTAATTACATAACACTAAACTTTACGTGTAGGTGTGATGTCGAATAACTAGTTTTGTGCAACGTAGTTGATTTATTTGTAAGTTTAATAATCAACTAATTACTAACAAACTTACAACAGAGCAGAAGGCTCGATTTATATACAGGAGGTATAGCATGTTTAACGACGGAGCATAGAAATGGGATTAAGAATTAACACAAATGTTCAGAGTATTTCTGCACAAAGAAACCTCATGAACACAAATAGAAGAATAAACAGTAACTTGAGTAAACTCTCAAGTGGTGAAAGAATAACGAAAGCTGCAGATGATGCAGCCGGATTGGCGATCAGCGAAAAGCTAAAATCAGAAATCCGAAGTATTAGACAAGCGAAAAGGAACGCAGATGATGGTATCTCACTTGTACAAACAGCTGAAGGAGGATTGCAAGAAATTTCAAATATCCTCATCAGACTGCGTGAGCTATCAGTCCAAGCCGCAACTGATACTATTGGAGACACTGAAAGAGGCTTTAGTGACATTGAATTCCAACAGCTTAAAAGTGAGATTCAAAGAATTTCGCTCTCAAGTGAATTCAACGGTCGCAAGCTTTTGGATGGAACAGGGGGACTTGTTGACATTCAAGTGGGGACGAAAAATGATCCTTTCAACGACAGAATTACCTATGATGCTAATTCAATCGTGTCTACACTTGAATCACTCGGAATTGGAAGTGAGTCCATCACAACCAAGCAAGGTGCGCAATTGTCACTTGAAAAACTTGATGATGCTTTGGTGCATGTCAACGGATCAAGAGCAAACCTTGGGGCGATCCAAAACAGATTGCAATCAGTTGTTCAGAACTTGGGTGTTACTGAGGAGAATTTTAGTGAAGCCAATTCACGTATAAGGGATGTTGATGTGGCTGCGGAAACAGCTAGTCTAACTAAGAATCAAATCTTAAGTCAGGCAGGAGTTTCAGTTTTATCGCAAGCAAATCAATCTCCACAATTTGCACTTAAACTATTAGGGTAATCATAACCTACAAAGCCTTGCTCCGAATGGAGGAAGGCTTTTTCTATTACTATTCTTTCAAATCAACTAATGCTAAAATAAATTTATGACACAAAAGAAAACAATTCTTATCTTTGGAATTTCGTCTTTTCTTGGCTCCAACTTGGCAGAGCTCCTTAAGGATGATTATAGAATCGTGGGCACCTATTTTAATACGCCGGTACAAATACCTGATGTTTTAACTGTGAAATGTGATGTGCATGAAAAAGAAATGGTTCAAAAAATCACTTATCTTTTCCAGCCGGATATCACCGTTTATGCCGTAGGTCTTTCCTCACTTGAAAACTGCCAAGAGTTCCCTAAGGTGGCAGATGCTCTCAACACGGTAGGGGTTTTTAATGTGTCTGCTGCAAGTGAGCGCTATCATTCAAAATTTGTCTATTTTAGTAGCGGCTATATTGCCTCGGGTGAAAATGTAGCCTTTAAAGAAAATGATACTCCTATGCCCTCGACTGTGTATGGGAATACAATAGCTTCAAGTGAATTCTATATTCAGAAGTCATGTTTGAATTATGTCATTTTAAGATGCTGTCCTATTTTTGGAAAAAGTTTTCACCCCATGGCCCCTAGCTTTATAGAACTTATTGACCGTAATGAATTTTTGGGTCAAAAAGTCGTTTGCGATAACAAAATTCATACCGGTTTTATTGATATCTATTCACTGGTAGAAATTTTTAAGAAAATTATTGAGATGAATGCCACCAACAGACTCTTCCAAGTTTCAAGCTCTGATGTCATGACTCGTTATGATTTTGCAAAACTCTACCTAGAGAGTCTAGGGGGAAATACCGGTGTGCTTGCAAAGGGGGATTGGAAATTCCCCCGCTCTGAAAATGCACTTTCCATGCATGCTTTAAGTGAAGAACTTTATTTCAAGATGGATACATCCAATATTGAAAGTGAAGTTCAAATCCAAATGAAATCAGTTGCAGGGATGATTGAAAACTACAAAAAACGACTGGCGGGAAAAATTAGGGCCAAACGTCAGCAGAGTACAGGTATATCTTATATTTAATTATCTCGCCGAATGCTTAATAAATTCTGTTAAATAATGTCTGACCAGTGAATCCAATTCAACATTTTCTCCATTGAATTTCCAATGAATATTGTTAAAAGGTCCAACGTGAGCTTTGATTTCGTGAATTTTCGTTTTTGATTCAGCTTCGTAGTTAAGTCTGGCTGCAAAAAGCCCGCCTGAATTAGAAAGAAAACCAATAGAGATCACATCTGGAGATCTTCTGGCCACAACAAGTTTCAAACTATTTCTGAACAACATAAAGTCATTGATGGTATTCGAGATTTTAAACATCTTAATAGCTTTGGTTTTGTCTGCTTGTCTCGTTCTGAGTTCATTAAACTTTGTGAGATAGAGTTCAAATTTTTCTTTGAGGTTCTCCATGAACTCTATCGAAGAAACTTCTAACATATGCATAGGGTCGAGGTGTTCGCTAAAATTAACGATCCCTGTTTCTTCCATGTTGATCTCTTCTAACGCAAGATTCTCAATCCAGGCGCTCGATACTTCGTGTGTCGTAGTTTGTTGTTCCATATAAAAATTTTCAGATTAATAGTACACGATGTCAAGTGATTGAAATTATATTAGAAAAGAAAAAAGGGCCTGGATCTGCTGTTGGTTTCGCGCCCCTATTAAATAGGTGGGCGAAATTAGTAATCACTTTAGGCTTCCCATTTAGCAAGTCCCATTTAGGACTTGTTAGGCTTGCACACCGTGACCAGGGACATCTCCCGGTAAAAATTTTGTAGGGCGAAACTCAGTATTGCAGTTTAGCCCAAGCCCATAACCATTATAACAAAGTTTGTTCCATTTGGAGAGTTTAACTTTTACTAGACTTATTTTTAGTCTTGCTAAAATTTTTTAATTGTGCGCATGACCTAAGTTATTGTTATTATATAGATTTTGCTCTTTTTGACGCAGGGTGGTATAATATTCTTAAGAGGAGGCCATTAAATATTAAGTTTTATCCCGCACAGACCGATAGGTTGGGTGATCTTAATTGGGAGTATAGTTATGATGAGCAAATTTATCATGTATCTAAAAGACGAAGAAGGACAAACATCAACTGAGTACATTCTCTTAGTTGCGGTTGTAGCGGCTGTTATTTTTAAATTTAGAGATATTCTAGATGATAAATTAACAGGACTTGTAGAAAAAGTTTTTGGAACTGCTGAATCGAAATTGGGTGATTTCTAGGGAACTAATTACCTAGTAAGTTGCAAAATCCTTCAAATAAGTACACTTAATATATGAGTGTATCTATAAACGCCCGCGGTCAAGCGACCGTGGAGTACCTATTTTTAATTTTATTTCTGCTAACATTATCATATCAATTGGTCATGGGGTTTACCAACTTCATGACGGGCCAAGTGGGAAACCTTGGTCATGTCTTAACTTATAGTTTATCCACCGGTGTTTGTGAGGAAGACTGTTTTTATAAAACTTATTACAACGGTTATCGCCAATGAGCATTCCTGCTCATATGTATGTTTTCATCCTCATTGAAGTTATCTTTGTAACTTACCTGGATATTAAATATAAAAAAATTAAAAATTTCTGGAGCCTCTTAAATATTATTTTGGCCATTGTTTTATTTGTAACTTTGCCTCAAATCTATATTTTAAGCTTTGTAAGTTTTCAATATTCAATAGTCTTTATATTCGTAGGTTTTTTGCTCTATTTGTTGAAAATTATGGGAGGAGGAGACTCAAAATTTCTAGCGTCTTTCTTTCTTATTATCCCGTATGAGATGCAAGATCTGGTCTTCTTTTATTTATTAATCTCAACGGTCATCATCGGGGTTTTGTTTTTCTTTAGAAATATCATCACGAAAAGAGTTCAGTTGGTGGCAGCTCTCAAACAAAAAGATCTCCAAGGGGTAAAATCTTGCTTCGGTACTAAATTTGCCTATGCCCCTGTTATACTAATCACATGGATATTTACAGGAATAAAATATTTCCTTTGAAAAGTGATCAAAAAGGTCAATCAACCGTTGAATACATATTGCTCTTTGCGGTTGTGACATCTCTGGTTTTTGCTATATTAAATAGTAATGGATTTAATCGCATCTTCGGTGAGAATGGTATGATCGCCGAAACATATAGACAGCAGCTAGAGTTTTCTTACAGACATGGATTTGTAAGAAACACTCCATCAAGTGCTCCAAATTATTCTGGTAGCAGTCATGAATCTTATAACGGGAAGTTTTTCAGTGCAGCCGATCCCTATCCATAAAGACCAGTCAGGACAAGTTGCTTTCGAATTTATATTGGTGGTGACTTTCGCCCTGGGTACAATTTTTCTTTTTTTTCAATTAGCTTTTAATCATACGGATGGCTACTTAGTTCATTATGCTAATTTTATGGCCGCAAGAACTTATCTCACCCATGATAATGGAGGGAATGACATAGGAAGCTCTATTGGAAGTGCCGCGGGAGTTGCCCAGGAAGTCTTTGAGTCTTATCCTCTCTCTCAGTTCAATATAAATGCTGATTTTAATGTGGTGACTTTTGAAGAGGGAAGTGGCTTATTTTCGGGAACCACTGCAGAGTTTGAAAAACCTACCAATCTCTTTCTAGGCATTGGAGGTGGTGAAGATGCAAAACTTTTATCAGAGTCTCTTTTGGGAAAAGAGCCTGTGCGAAAAACGTGCTTGCAGCTCACTTGCGAAGCTATGACCGGGGATCGAAATGTTTGTGAAGGCTCTTCAGATCAAATGGATATAACATTATATGATAATGGATGCTAAAAAACCGATACAGAATGAAGAAGGTCAAGCTCTGATAGAGTTTATTCTCTTTATTCCTTTTTTGCTTTATTTATATTTTTCAATTCTTTCTATGGGAAATGCAATAAATGGTTCCATCAATCAACAGAAATTAGCACGTAGTTATTTTTATTACCGAGCTGCTAACAACTCAACCCTGCCCAGACCATCAAGATCGGGTAATGAGCCCACTGACAATTTTTCAACTTTTGGGATGCAAATTATGGGATGGGCGAATAGGTTTGAAGGCTTGGCCCCAGTGGCTCCCTGCTATAAATTTATCTTTCCGGTTGAAAATGCTGAAGGAGATGAATGTGGTGAGGCATACTCAGAAACAAACACAAGGTTTATTAGAGTGCAAACCGTGTACGGGATATGTGGAGCGACCTATACCAAAGATGATGGGGGGAATCTTCGCCATCCAGGTTACACAGGACCTCTCTCAGCGATCGATCGTAATGCCTGCCTTCTTGTTAACTGACTCATTTCGTAGAGTAAAGCTAGGGAAATTCTTCCACATTCAAAACCAGAGCGTCTAAGTATAAAATATTAGGTAGATCAGTCCGCTCACAAAAAGGATAAAATATGAATAGTAGAGCCTTTACTCTCAGTTTAGTTATAGCCATTATGGCCGTCTTTATGGTGCAAACCTATATCGAAGGTGAAGAAGCCAAGTTCATTGCAAAGTATGGTGAAGCAAAATTTGTTGTCAAAGCAAAGATGGATATTAATGAACTCGAAGTTATTGATGACTCAAAAGTTGATATTGCTAAGGTTCCTGAAAATTACGTGCAACCCGGAGCCTTCACAAAAAAAGAAGATCTGTATAACACGATAGCGGCAGTTCCCATTAAAGCGGGGGAACAAATTACAAAACCTCGTGTTCTGTATCCGGGAAGTAAAACAGGTCTCTCTCGACAAATTGATCAAGGAAAAAGAGCTTTTTCCATTAGAGTGTCGGAAGATGAAGCTGTCGCGCAACTGCTAAAACCTGGTGATAGAGTGGATGTCCTGGGAGTCATTGATTATGCCGGAGGAAAGATTGAGCAAATGAAATCCAAAACTGTTCTTCATGATGTGTATGTTCTTGCCACAGGTAAACGAGTGACTGGAAATATTCCTATGGCCGGAATGAAAATAGAAAATGAAATTAAAAAACTCGATTTGAATACTTATACGAATTTTAGAACGGTGACCCTTGAACTTACTCCTGATGAAGTTCAAAAGATGGCTTTTCTCATTAAGGCCAGTAAGGGGATATTTCTCTCCCTTAGAAATAACGATGATAAAACCGTATCTAGACTGCCAAGTGCACAGCTCTACGATGTATTGGGAGATGATGATGCGGGTGAAGCAAAAACATATTTCTTAGAGAAGAAAGCAAGAGAGGAGAAGAGAAAATAAATAAGCTAAACTTATTTTTCTTTTTATTATTTTTGAGTTGGGCTGTTATGGCCCAAGAAGATATTAATGTCGCTGAAGAGAGCATGAATCTCGCTATAGGTATCGATGAGATTAGAAAGTTTGATTATAAGCTCGATAGCAGACCTCCGACCATTGGTGATGATAGTAAAGTTTTTGTCAGTGTTTCTAGAGCAAAACAACAGATCACTTTTCGAGGAATAAGAACTGGTAAAACTTCTGTCACGGTAAGAGATCAAAATGGTGATATCCGTGATCGTTTTTTAGTTAATGTAACAGCAGACGGTAATTCCCAAACGGTAAAAGAGCTACGTGAATTGATTGGTGACGTGGAAGGAATTGAGATTAATATTCGCGGAGGAAAAGTTATTGTTGAAGGGGAGATAGTCGTTCCTGCTGATTTAGCAAAAATAAATATCGTTCTCTCACAATATCCAGATGTTTTAGTTCTAATAGAGTACTCAAGACAAACTCAACTTATCATCGCAAGAGAGATGCAAGATGCGATTCAAAAGAGTGCCATGAAAGATGTAACCGTCAGAGTCGTGAATGGTGATTATTGGCTTGAAGGTGTAGTGAATAGTGTAGACAAACAAAAATTAGCGCAAGAAATTGCGGATGCGTATAAAGTGGATTTTCTACAAAGCTTGGCCAGTGCTCAAGGGGGAGCACGAGTGCAGGCAAGGCAGCGAGGAAATATATTAAATTTTATTAACGTAAATCAAAAGAAAGATCCTGAGCCCCCTGCAAAGTTAGTAAAGATAACCACTCAATTTGTAGAACTTTCTAAAAACTATGCCAAAAACTTTTCATTTAAATGGCAGCCTTTTTTAAGTACAAATGCATCTATATCTTTTGGGCGTGATAGCGATGGAGGATTAACCACAGAGGAGAGTAATAATGGAACTCTTGCTGGTACTATATCCGGATTATTTCCTAAGCTAAATGCTGCCAAATCAGCAGGCTATGCCCGTGTGATCCAGTCCGGGATGGTTGTGACAAATGAAAATAGACCCGTCTCCATTCAAAAAACCACTTCGCAAGATTTTGCTGTTGGTTCAGGAGAAAATACTGTGGCTAAAAGTGCGAGTGTTACTTTTACGGTGAATACAACTCCAGAAATTGGAACGGAGGAAAATGTAACACTTAAAAACTTATCTGTGGACGTTACCCTGCCAGGGCAAACAGCTGCCAACGGTACTCCTCAAAACACGACGAATAAAATCCAAACTAATATTACGGTCAAATCAAAAGAATCTGCTGTCATCGGTGGTGTGATTCAATCCGCATCCTTAACTGCCTATGACAAGGATCCCAATCCCACTGTAGCCAGTAATGATCCCAATGATCCTGCTTCAGCTACCCAGACTCTTTTTAATTTGTATCGCGGTAAAGATTATTCAACAAATAAAAATCAATTCGTTATTTTTGTGACACCAGAGATCTTAGAATCAGCTTCCAAGGGAACAGCAGAAATAAGACGAAAGTTTAGAAGAAGAGAGCGCTAATGCCTGGTCATATCATTACAGTTATTGGTGGAAAAGGTGGGGTTGGAAAATCCCAAATTGCTGCTAATTTAGCTTTTGCGTTTGCTTCTGATAACCGCTCTACCTCTCTGTTATTAGATTTTGATATGAAGGCCTGCGGAGACCAAGACATCATCACAGGTCTTAAGGCCAAAAAAACGATCAAAGATATAGCTGAACATAATGGCATTTTTGATAAAAGAACACTCGCTCCTTTTTTAACTAAACATAAAATGGGGGTGGATTTTATTGGAATGCCTAAGGATCCTCTGGTTGCTGAACAAATTAACGCTGAAGGGTTAGGGAAAAGTTTAAAAGCTTTCACTAATTTATATAAGATTACTATTATCGACGGGGGCTCAGAGCTTACTGACTTAACCATCAAAGCTTTAGAGCATTCCACCATGATCATGATGGTGGTGACACCTGATCTACTGGCCATTAATCAAACCAGAAGGATGTATCAAGAATTGCAAACTATGCTTTTCCCAAAAGATATGGTGCAAGTGGTGCTTAATCAATTTGAACCTAAGAACTCTCTAATCAATAAAGGTTTTATTGAAAAACAACTCGAGAAAAAAATTCTTAATCAAGTGTATCGTGATGATAATGCATGTCGAAGTTCACTCACAAAAGAGCAACCTGTTTTTGCTTTATCTAAAACGACACCTTTTTCTAAGACAATTATTGATACCGTCTCACTTATTAAAAGAAAAAATGTTCTAGAAATCTTAGCTCGACAGAAAAAGCCAGATATAAAACGTCCAGCGACTGAAGGTGGGGCAAGCTCTAGTTCTGGTGGTGGAAAATCTTCTGGCAGTGCGTGGGTAGATTTAAAGGCTAGAATCCATAAGGCTTTGGTTGAAGAAGTGGATCTCAAAAAACAAGATAGTGATGACGAACATGCTAAAAGAATTCTTAGAAAGAAAACCCAAGAAACTGTCGTTAAACTCTTGGGAAATGAAGATACCAAGGGAATTCTCAACTCCCATCAAGATAAAAATCAAATCGTTAAAGAGATCCTGGATGAAGCTCTTGCTCTAGGACCATTAGAAGATCTGCTCGCGAATAAAAATGTCACAGAAATTATGGTTGTAGGCCCTAATAAAATTTATTATGAAGAAGGTGGTAAAAACAAAAAAAGTGATGTCGTTTTTACCGATAATAGAAAAGTTCTCAATGTTATTGAAAAAATTGTCTCTCGCGTGGGAAGAAGAATTGATGAAAAAACTCCCTACGTGGATGCAAGACTTGAAGATGGTTCCCGGGTTCACGCTATTATTAATCCTTGTGCGTTGGATGGGGGCACAATTACTATTAGAAAGTTCCCAGAAGAAAGACTCACCTATAAAGATCTTATAAAGTTTGGCTCTATGACTCAGAATATGGCGGATTTTTTAAGAATCGCTGTTCAGAATCACAGAAATATTGTTATCTCTGGTGGGACTGGTTCTGGTAAGACAACTCTTATAAATGTGTTGGGTGGTTTCATACCAGCAAACGAACGTATTATAACTTGTGAAGATTCAGCCGAATTAAACTTTCCTCAAGATCATATCGTAAGACTAGAGACTAAACCTCCTTCCATTGAAGGTGAGGGAGGAGTTGATATTCGTTGCCTCGTTAAACAAACTCTTAGAATGAAACCCGATAGAATTGTAGTCGGAGAGTGTCGAGGGGGAGAGACTCTAGACATGTTACAGGCCATGAACACTGGTCACGATGGTTCCATGACAACAGTACACTCGAACACTCCAAGAGATTGTTTGTCTCGTCTAGAAACCCTTGTGCAATACGCTGGGGCAGGAATTTCAACTCTCACGATTAAGCAGATGATTAGCTCTGCTGTTCATATGATTGTGCAACAATCAAGACTCGAAGATGGTTCTCGAAAAGTGACCCATGTAAGTGAGCTTGGAGGTTTGAGTGGGGATGTCATTATTTTATCTGATATTTTTCTTTTCCAGCAAGATGGTATTGAGAAAGGGAAGATTAAAGGTAAGCATATGGCCACTGGTGACATTCCAAAATTTATAGAAAAGATTGAAAGAAAAGGTACCAAGATACCAAGAGGATTGTTTAAAAATGCTTAGAAAAGTGATTATTTCCAGCGCATTTTTAGGGCTTTTGCTTCTGTTCTTTACAGCACCTGGTTTCAAAAATATGGTGGTCAGTATTTTTTCACCATTTTTGGTCAGTGATTCACCCGACGGGCCTGGAAAAATTATTATCAGTATTTTTTTAGCACTGATCGTTTTTCTTTTTAGTTATAAAAACTCCGTGACTCTTTTTCAATGGATTGAAGATCAAACCTTTGGAACTAGAGATTATATCCTAAAAAAATGTGAGCTTCTTTTCTTTGAAATCAAACCAGAATATGTCACTTATATTTTATTTTTTTTGGCCTTCGGAATGAGTATTATCACCATTGGTCTTTTTGCATTGCTGGGTTTTTTCAAATTAGGTTTACTTGTGGGAGCCCTTGTTGGCTTTATAGGCTGGAAACTTCCGAGACCTCTTATGGACTTTCTAGTGAAAAGACGTATAAATAAATTAGAAACTCAACTGGTGGATGCTCTTAACTTACTTGCTAATGGGCTAAGAGCGGGACGAGGATTACAACAAAGTATGGCGATGGTTGTTGATGAACTCCCCCCACCTGTTAGCCAAGAATTCAACTTAATTTTACAACAAACAAAAATTGGTGTTCCCATCAACGAAGCCTTTGATAATTTCGTTATGAGATGTCCCACTGATGATAATAATATGTTCGTTTCTGCGATTAATATTCTTCGTGAGACTGGTGGTAATTTAGCCGAGGTCTTTGATACGATAATTGATATTATTCGGGAGCGAGTAAGACTTAAGCAGAAAATTGCTGCTTTTGTGGCACAAGGTAAATTTCAGGCACTTACGATGTTCATGATGCCATTTGTGATGGCAATGTTTTTTGGCTCTTCAGATCCGACGTTTTTTGAAAAAATGGGCCATCCTATTGGAATTACATTTATCGTGGTGGCATTGCTCTTTGATGTGGCAGGATTGTTTGTGATCTGGAAGATAATAAACATTAAGGTATAATTTCTATTAAAGTTCTCAAGGTTTTTGACCGATGAACAATAGAGAATAAAGATTTTTACCTAAAGGAATTCGATTATGCATGGTAGATCAAAAATGTTGTTTTTAGTACTCACGCTTTTTATGAGCGCGGCTCACGCTGGAGTCAATCTTAAGAACGGAAACTTTTATATTTCGTACACTGATATTGTCGTTCCAGGGACAGGCAAAAAGCTTGAGATGACAAGAACCTACAACTCGAAGTCAACTGAGATCGGTTGGTTTGGTTTTGGATGGGGTAACGTTTTCGAAACAAAACTCATCAAATCTCCAGACGGATGTGTGGTTGTTCATGAGCATGGTGCTGGTGGAAAGACAAGATTTTGTCCTAAAAACCCAGTAGACCCAAAGAAAGCTGCTCAGAAAATTGTTGATGTGATGAAGAAAAAATCCCAATCAATGAATGATTCAACAACTAAAAATCTTCTTGAGCGTTTAACCAATAACGCTGAGCTGAGACATGCTTATGCGAGACGCTTTAATATTGAAACAAAGATCGCTCATGGAAGTACTCTTTACTCTAACCAAAGAGGTATTCAAGAGGTTAAGGTCACTAAAGAAGGGTTTGAGCGCCACTCAAATGATGGTAAAAAAGAATTCTTTAATGACAAAGGTCAACTGACTAAAGTCATAGATAAAAACAACTACAAAATCGAATTTCAATACAAAAATAACGACTTATATTCAATTAAAGATTCATTCGCAAAACAAATCTATTTTACTTGGTATCCTGATGGATTCGTAAAAGAGATGTGGTCAGCTGGAGATAAAAAAGCTTTTTTCAAGTATAAAGGAAAAGATCTGGTTTACTCTAAAGACGTTAAGGGGAATGAGTATGGATTTGAGTATGATTCAAGCCATAACCTCGTTAAAGTTATCTATAATCCTAATCGCAAAAAAGGCGAGAAAGAAGACTCGATGGCGATGGATTATGAAGCCAAAACATATTTTATCTCTAAAATCACAGACAGAAATGGTGATGTCACGAGCTATAAATATGGAGCTGATAGTAAGAATCCAAAAGACCACTACTGGACCTCAGTAACAAAGTCTGGCTTTAATAATAAAAAAGTAACGAACCGCTATGAGTATGAAATAAAAACTCGTGGGGACGGATCTCGCTACACTTTTAGAATTTTAACTCAGATCAACGGTATCAAAACGGAGACGATTTACTCAGAATGTTGTGGATTGCCAATAAAAATTGCCAGAGGAAAGCACGTCACAAACTTCAAATATAACGATAAAGGTTTATTAGTAGAGAAAAACTCGACTCGTGGAGGCTTTGTAAAAATCGCTTATGATCAAAAACACAATAAAATTCAAAAGGTTACAAACGAAAATGGTTGGACTCAGTTCCAGTACGATGGAAAGGGTAACCTTAAGATGGCACAAAACTCACGCGGTAAATCAATACTCTTGATATATAATAGTAAGGGTAAGATTCAAAAGATGGTGGATAAAGAAGTTGACGCTAAAACCAAAAAAGAGAGCCGTAGAACACTTGCTTTCAAGTATAATTCACTTGGTAAGCCGGTAGAGATTGAAATGCAGAAAGTAGGTAAAATCAACGTTTCTTACGATAACTATGGTGAGATTAAACAGGTTAAGTCTGAGCAAGGTCATAAGATGGCCTTACAAGTAACCCAGGCTTTCCAAAACCTTCTGGCAATAGTGAAGCCAGCTGGTGTTAACTTAAACATGTAAGACAACGAGGGACATAATTATGAAAAAACTATTACTTTTAACAACTCTTTTAATGATGATGTTTTCGCTGCCAGTTATGGCCGAAGATGGTGCTGCTTCTTTGTGTGATGAACCTAGGTGTGGGGCAGAATGCGAGCAGACAGAAGGTGGACCAGCTGTAACTACAGATGATGCTGAAGTCGAGCAAGAAGGTTAATCAAACTATATTAAGTATTTAAAATAAAGAAACCGCAGACTTGTTCTGCGGTTTTTTTTGTCTTATTTCTAAGCAACGTTCAATATTCAACACTCTTGCATCTCCCTAAAGCCCTATAAACACTGACTCTATCCTGGCATAACAACTGCATATCTATTCATAGTTACCTAAAGCGAACAACACTTATGAATTAATTTTATACAGTGTTTAAAGTTTAAACAGTTTTATCATAGCAAATAATGAGAAAACAGTGGTTTAGATAATGAAGAGTTTGGCACAGCTTGTGCATAATAAAGAGTACAATAGTTAAACCTAGGAGAGAGTGTATGAAAAAACTATTAATTTTAATGATCGTTTCTATGTTGGCTTCTACAGCTGTATTTGCTGAAGGAGAAAATATGGCGGATTCAGCGGGTGCTGATTGTGGAGAAAGAATTGTGAAAGCCTTAGATGGTGATTCTTCTACAGGTGAGCAAGCTGATTCATCAACAGTTCAACAAGAAGGTTAAGAAAAAAATTTAGATTCCAAATTTCTGAAATGCGAAGAAGAGAATAGATCCTTCTTCGCATTTTTTCGTTTTAGTTATTATTAATGATTTTATCTAATTCGTTAATATCTTCTTGTTCTAATTTTTCTAAAATCATTTCCCCGTTATTTGCATTTGTTGAACTGCGCTTGCTCTTCACATGGTCCATATATTTAGGCTCGGCATTGTCAAAAAACTCACGACCAATATCAGAAGATTGAGACATACTGCGTTTCACGCTTTTTGTAAGTGATTTTTGGACATCTTTTCCCACCGGCCCCACGACCTCTGTTAAATGGGCAAAGACGGACTTATTGTTAATATGAAAAGAAAGAAGTAAAAAAGAAACGATAAAGGCAAGGCTTGATTTAAAAATTATTCCGATCATTTATTATCCTTTTCTAATTGAATGATGATTCTACAGTCATATTCTTCATGGGCTGTGATAAGTTTATATCCAGTGCTCATAGCTGAATCAGTGTTTTGAAAGTTCAAGGCGCTCATTTTTTCTAGAAAATGAGGGTGAGAGAGAATAAGTTTCTTTTTGGCTTTTGATTGGACCTGAGTCATCATTTGTCCCAAAAGAATATTCATGCTCTCCACAAAAAGAGCTTTTAAAAAATTAGCAGAAGCTGTTTTCGTTTTTTTGTCATAGAGATCGAGTAAGCAAATGACTTCACCTTTAATTTCACCAACTAAATGAAACCTCACACCCATTTCATTCGTTGTTTTAGAGTGAAGGTTTTGAGAGAGGATAAAGGGGGAGCTTTGCTCCAAAAAAGCTTGATGGTAGATATCCAGCTCACTTAACTCAATTTGATTTAGTGTTAAGAGCCAGTCATTCGTGTAAAATTCTTTTTGATTAGGTATAAGTTGCAAATTAACCTTCTTTTTCTCTTATGATTTTTTCTGTCAGTTTGTCGATTGAGGAGATGAGGTTTTTACTCTTAATAGGTTTTTGTAAAAAATCACTCGCTCCAGCAGAGATGGAATCAATAATGATGTTTTCTTGGCCAAGAGATGAGATCATTATAATGGCGACTTTGTCGTAATTTGTAGAGATATAATCAGCTAACTCTATTCCACTTACTTCTGGCATAACAATATCTACTATGGCCAGGTGAACAGTGGTATCGGCGAGGATAGAAATCGCTTCTTTAGCACTGGCAACTTCTCCTACTACATTATACTCACTCAGCATTCCTGCTATTTGAGTTCTCGAAAAATCAGAATCGTCGACGATAAGAATTCTTATGTCTTTCTTATTAAATGAATCCATGCATTAAAATTGTATCGAATTAATTGGCTAAATAAAATAAAAAAAAAAGGAGATCAAATGATCTCCTTATTTTTAAGCGGCCATTGGAGGCGTTGATTTTCTATGATTGGTTGTTTTGTGTTTTGATTTAGCTTCCTCTTTGTATCTTTTAAGATGAGGTTCCCAGTCAAGTATTGCTATCTCTAAAACATCTTTGATATTTTTAACCGGAACAAAGTTTAACTTTTTCCTAAACTCTGCTGGTATATCAGCCAAGTCTTTCTGGTTTTTCCAAGGAATGATTATAGTCTCAATACCAGTTCTCATAGCGGCAAGGGCTTTTTCTTTCACTCCACCGACTGGTAAAACTTTTCCAGTTAATGTTATCTCACCGGTCATGGCTATATCTTTGCTTACGAGAGTTCCTGTGAGCACTGATACAATAGTCGTGGCCAGAGTGATTCCCGCACTTGGTCCATCTTTAGGTATAGCTCCGGCTGGAAGGTGAATATGAACTTCAAATTCATCAAAAATTTCTTCAGCTATCCCCAGGCGGTGACAATTACTGCGAATATATCCAAAGGCAGCTTGAGCTGACTCTTTCATTACATCGCCTAGTTGACCTGTAAGGGTGATGCCTCGCCCTTTCATTTTGGTGGCTTCGATGAAAAGAATTTCACCACCTGCTGCGGTCCAAGCAAGACCTGTGGCTACTCCCACTTCATCATACTCTTTGCCATCTTCTTTAGAATACATAGCAGGACCAAGTAAGTTCTCTACTGTTTCTCCCAAAATATGAGTTTTGGCTTCATGACCTGTGGCTATTTTCTTAGCTACTTTTCTACAAAGCGAGCCAATTTGTCGTTCGAGATTTCTCAGCCCTGCTTCTCTGGTAAAACCATCAATGACTGAGATAACACCTTCATCATGAAATTCGATATGGTCGTTTGTAATACCATTTTCATCCATTTGTTTAGGGATAAGGTATTGCTTAGAGATTTCAAGCTTTTGTTCTTGGGTGTAACCCGCAAGATTGATGACTTCCATTCTATCTCGAAGTGGCCCTGGAATATTTTCTAAAACATTCGCCGTGGCTACAAACATAACGTTCGATAAATCATAAGGAACATTTAAATAATGATCTCTAAAATTATAATTTTGTTCAGGATCAAGAACTTCGAGTAAGGCACTAGAAGGATCTCCTTTATAATCTGAACCCAATTTATCGATTTCATCTAGCATGATGACGGGATTGTTGGTTTTCGCCTGCTTCATGCCCTGAATGAAACGTCCAGGCATCGCTCCTACATAAGTTCTTCTATGCCCTCTGATTTCAGATTCATCTTTCACACCCCCAAGGCTGATTCTGACAAATTCTCTACCAGTTGCTTTCGCAATGGATTTACCAAGGGAAGTCTTTCCTACACCTGGAGGTCCTGCAAAACATAATATAGGCCCTCGAACTTTTCCTCCCTTAAGGGATCTAACGGCAAGATGCTCGAGGATTCTTTCTTTTATTTTACTTAAATCAAAATGGTCTTTATTAAGTACTTTTGTGGCATATTCGAGATCAGAGATTTCATCAGACTCTTCTGTCCATGGAAGATCAGTCATCCACTCAAGGTAAGTGCGAAGGGTGCTTGATTCACTTGAGTCTGGATGCATTCTTTCTAATCTAGCAAGTTGCTTAAGCGCTTCTTTTTCAACTTGCTCAGGCATTTTTTTACTGACTAGCTTTTCTCTTATTTCTCCAAATTCATCTTGAACATCTTCTTCACCTAGCTCATTTTTCATTTGCTTAATTTGCTCTCTGAGAAAATATTCTTTTTGAGTTTTTGAAATTTCTTCGGTTGTCGAAGATTTAAGTTTGTTTTGATAGGCTATGATCTGTAATTCTCTGTTGAGAATATCTGTTAATTTGTTTAAACGCTCAACAGGGTCAAGAGTCTCTAGGATGTCTTGAGCTTGCTCAGCTTTCAAATTTAAATTCGCAGAAACGACATCAGCAAATCGACATGGATCTTCTATTTCTTCTAGTATAATAAGGATATCAGGAGAAAGTACTTTTCCTTGATTGATCACTTGTTCTAGAGTGTCTCTCACTGTTCTCATGTGAGCTTCAATACTCGCCTTGGGAGCTGTGACTTCACTATTTTTAACTTCTTCAATTTTAACTAAATTATAAGGTTGTGTTTGGTCATAGTTGGTGATTCTGGCTTTGGCTATACCTTGAACTAAAATTTTGAATCGCCCATCTGGAAGTGATCTCATGCGAACGATATTAGAAATAGTTCCGAGATTGTATATTTCATCAGGAGTTGGATTTTCGGTTTGAATATCCTTTTGGCTGACGAGAATAATTTTTTCATCGTAATGATTGATTGCTGCTTCGATTGCTTTTTTTGATGACTCTCTTCCTACATAAAGAGGTTGAATCATGAAGGGGTAAATAACGAGGTCCCTAATTGGTAAAAGGGGTAGTGTGTCTGAAAACCCAACGTTCTCGCCTTCATAGTTAATTGCCATAGCCTGTTCCTCCAACTTAATTTGAACGCAAATACAATTCCGTTTGCCTTTAACTTTTCGGGTGTATGAAATCAATCTTTACACTTTTTTCGAAAATTTTTCCTCTTGCAGTGTTTTTTGGGTTTCAATAAGTGCTTGATTTGATATGATTTAAGAAAACTAAAACGGTAAACTTTGCCGTTTCTAAATGATTGGTGTTTAAATGTCTGACGGTTTTAATATAGTAATACTTGCTGCTGGCAAGGGAACAAGACTTAAGATAAATACTCCAAAGCCTTTGTGTAAAGCCCTTGGGAAAACTTTGGTTGAGTACGTTATAGAAGAGCTGGACTCTTTTTCTCAGGATCAAAACTTACAAGCTGACTTTAATGTCATCGTGGGGCATGAAAAAGATTTAGTCCAAAAAAGTATAGAAAAAAATTTTCCTAACCTCAAAATCAACTTTATCCATCAAAAAGAACAATTGGGGACAGGGCACGCGGTGCAAACCTTTTTTGAAAATAACCAACAAGCTTTAAAGAATAAAAACACCCTTGTTGTGTGCGCAGACACACCTTTGTTAACTCAAGATATTTTCTTCTCACTCTATAGTCGTTTAAAGAGGAATGATCTAGAAGCTGTTGCTGCCACCTTTATGGCCACTGATCCTACTGGGCTGGGGAGAATAGTGAGAGGTGAAAAAGGATTTTCTATTGTAGAGCATAAAGATGCTAGTGATGGTGAGCTTGCCATCAAAGAAGTGAATGCCGCTCTTTATATATTTAAAACCCAATATCTTCGCTCCCATATTGATAGTCTTGATACAAATAATAAGTCTGGAGAGTTTTATCTCACAGATTTATTGAAGAAAGATAGAAATGTAAGCGCTGAGCTTTTTGAAGATGAAAATTTATTTTTAGGGGTTAATGATCTCGTTCAGCTTGAGCTCGCGGAAGAAATACTTTCTGCAAGAGCTATTCGAAAGCTTCAAAGATCAGGTGTCATAGTTAAAAAAACTTCTAGTCAATATATTGAATCTTCTGTTGAGGTTGGGAGAGAGTCGATTATCTACCCACACACCACACTGATAGGGCAAACTAAAATTGGTCAAAACTGTATTATTGAATCAGGTGTGGTTTTAAAAAATACAGTAGTGCTAGATAATAGTGTGATTCGCGCCAACAGTTATTGTGAGTCAGCTCATATTGGAAACCACACTCAAGTCGGACCTATGGCCCGTCTAAGAGAAGGAACCAAGATTGGAGACCAGTGTAAAATTGGTAATTTTGTTGAAACGAAAAAAGCCCAGCTTGATAAAGGGGCTAAGGTTTCGCATTTGAGTTATGTAGGGGATGCTCAAATAGGTGAAAACACGAATATTGGTTGCGGCTTTATTACTTGTAATTATGATGGTGCACAGAAGCATCAAACAATTATAGGTAAGAACTCGTTTATTGGCAGCGATGTACAAACCATTGCCCCACTCAGCATAGGTGATAACGCTTATATTGGTTCCGGCTCAACTATCAATAAGGACGTCCCAGACAATGCCTTTGCTATTGCAAGGGAGCGTCAGACCACTAAAGAAGATATGGCCAAAAGATTTCTCAAAAAAAAGTAAAAATGGTACTGTAAATTCCTGTTAAACAAGGGGAATCACTATGTGTGGCATAGTAGGATTTAGCGGTCATTCTGACGCAATACATCCAATTATTGAAGGGTTATCAAGACTCGAGTACCGAGGCTACGACTCGGCAGGTATAAGTTATCAAGTTGAGGGTGAACTCAAAATTCTTAAAAAAGAAGGAAAACTTGAAAACCTAAAAAAACTCATTGAAGAAATAGAACCTAGCTCTTGCATAGGGATTGGTCACACTCGTTGGGCCACCCATGGTAAGGTGAATGATCTCAATGCCCATCCTCATGCCAATGATGAATTTTCAATTGTTCACAATGGTATTATTGAAAACGCAAATGAGTTACGAGAGCATTTAAAAAAGGAAAATTTTGAATTTAAATCAGAAACAGATTCAGAATGTTTTCTTAATCTGCTAACTCTTGAATATAAAAAATGCTCTGAGGTTAAACAAGCTATTTTAAACACCTTCAAGCAAGTCAAAGGAAATTCAGCTTTCGTTATCATTCATAAGTCTTCACATCTCATCTACGCTATTAAAAAATCAGCCCCACTGGTTTGTGGAATTAATGAAAACTCTCACGAAGTATATGTGTCTTCAGATCCTTATGCTTTAGTTGGTTTTACAACTCAAATATTCTTCCCTAAAGATAATATTTTATGTGTGGGAGATCATACAAATAAAACCCATGGTATATCTTTCTATGATATTGAAGGAGCCCCTTCAAAAAATTATACAGTTCAAGAAAAACAAATGGATCTCAATATTGTCAGTAAGGGACGCTTTGATCATTTTATGCATAAAGAAATTTATGAGCAGCCCAGTCTTATCAGACATCTCTATGATAAAATTACTGAAAAAGAGAATCTTGAAGCTCTCTATAACTTTAGAGGAAGTGATATCAATTTTATTCATATCATAGGTTGTGGAACAGCTTATCACGCTGGACTTTTAATAAAGAATTTTTTAGAAAAAAATAATCGCATGCGAGTGAATTGTGAGTTTGCCAGTGAGTTTCGCTATAGAAACCCGCTGCTCAAGCGTACTGAAGCAGGACTTTTTATCAGTCAGTCGGGTGAAACTGCTGACACTCTCGCTTGCCAAGAACTGTGTAAAGATTTTGGATTAAAAACAGTTTCTATTGTCAATGTTGAAGGGTCAACTCTCTTCAGGGAATGTGATGCCAATTTCCTCATCCATGCTGGTGTTGAGATCGGTGTGGCCAGCACGAAAGCTTTTACTCAACAAGTCTTAGTTGGCTATATTTTAACTTGTGCTTTAAGTGAAAAAATTGATCTTGAAGAGATTAAACAAGAAATAACCTCGTTAGCTCAAGGTGTGGAAGATATTCTTTCTCGCGAAGAAGAAATTATGGCCATCGCAAGAGAGATCTATCAGAAAAAAGGTTTTATTTTCACAGGCAGGGGGGAGCAGTTTCCTATTGCCCTAGAAGGTGCCTTGAAACTTAAAGAGATCGCCTATGTCCATGCCGAAGGTTATGCCTCGGGAGAACTTAAGCATGGTCCAATCGCCCTCTTCGATGAGAATATGGTCAATATCGCGATTGTGACTCCAGATCTTTATGATAAAACTATCAGTAATGCTCAGGAAGTGAAGGCCAGAAAGGGAGTGATGGTACTCTTAGGCGAAAAAGACAATAAAGAATTAGAAGAAATTTCTGATTATTATTTTGGAATTGACTTTGCAGCTACAGATCAACTCAAACCACTTCTTAGCAATGTTTTTATGCAGCTTTTAAGCTATCACATCGCTAAACTTAAAGGGACTGATATAGATAAGCCAAGAAATTTGGCGAAATCAGTCACAGTCGAGTAAAAATGAACTTGGAACATCTTAATACATCTCAAAAAGAGGCGGTGGTAAAAACAGATGGCCCCGTGATGATCTTGGCCGGCGCAGGTTCAGGAAAAACGAGAACTCTCGTCTCCCGCATCCAATATTTATTAGATGAAAAACAAGTGAGCCCTTTTCGAATTTTGGCGGTTACATTTTCTAATAAAGCAGCTCGTGAGATGAGAGAAAGAGTCATGAGTGATAACCAACTAGACCTTGGCGCCATTCAAATAACGACCTTTCACTCTTTTTGTGCCAGAGTTCTCCGTACTGAAGCTCAGTATCTAGGACTTAGCCGAAACTTCACTATTTATGATAATTCAGAATCGAAAAGTATTATCAAAGCTATTTTGGGTAAAAGGGGGATTTCACAAAGAGAAATTCACCCGAATGAAGTTCAACATTATATCGATGGTATAAAAAATCTAGGGCATTATTTAGAATGTCAGGATGAAGAGGTCTTAGAAGAAATAGATCAAGACGATCTCTTTTTTGATTTTTACAAAGAATATGAGTCAGAATTACATAAATCAAATGCAGTCGATTTTGGTGGATTGATCACCGGAGTTTTGAATCTCTTTGATAATTTCCCAGAAGTACTCGCAAGGTTTCAAAAAAGATTTCATTATCTTTTGGTTGATGAGTATCAGGATACAAATAGGGCGCAATTTAAACTGATTAATCTTCTCTCCCGCGAGCGAAAAAATATTTGTGTGGTAGGGGATGAAGATCAGTCTATTTACTCATGGAGAGGCGCTGATATAAGAAATATTCTAGACTTTGAAAAAATATTTCCCGATGCCAGTCTCATCAAGCTTGAACAAAATTATCGCTCAAGCAAGAATATCATCGAAGCGGCAAGTTGTGTGATTTCTCAAAATCAGCAAAGAAAAGGTAAAGAGCTGTGGACTGATAATGAACAAGGGGATTCGATTAAAATTGTAGAATGCCAGGATGACAGAGCTGAAGCAGAATTTGTGAGTCAGGAAGTAAAGAAACTGGTTCAGACCGGTGTCTCACAAAAAGAAATCGCTATTTTTTACAGAACCAACGCTCAATCCAGACAAATCGAAGATGCATTGAGAAAGGAAAAAATTCCGTATAAGGTTGTGGCCGGAATTAAGTTCTATGAACGTAAAGAGGTCAAAGACCTCCTTTGTTACTTACGTCTTGTCGTTAATGATAAAGACTCACTTGCTTTAACGAGAATTATAAACACTCCCACGAGAGGTATTGGAGCGCGAACATTAAGAAAAATTGAAGATGAAGCAATCAAGCTTGAGGTCTCTTTATGGGAGATTATCAATCTTATTGTTGAGGATTATGACTCTTATAATTATCTCAAACTTTCAAGTAAAGTAAGGAATGGTTTGGCTCAGTTTGTTCATCTTATTCATGAAGCCAAAATTATGGATGAAAACAAAAAAGACCCAGCTCTCATCTATGAAAAACTCCTTCACGAATCAGGATACTATGAATCCTTGGAAAGTGAAAAAACCTATGAAGCGGCTGGACGAATTGAAAACTTAGAAGAACTCTTCACGGCCATAAAACAATTTCAAGATTTAGACCCCCAAGCAAGCTTATTGGGTTTTCTTGAGACAATCACCCTTGACTCTGAAATGGAGGAGGAAAACAAAGGTCAGGAAGTTTCGATGATGACCATTCATGGTTCTAAAGGACTTGAATACCATTATGTCTTTGTGTGTGGAATGGAAGAAAATATCTTCCCCTCTTATCAAAGTCTTGAAGCAGGTGAATTCGCTATTGAAGAAGAAAGAAGACTTTTTTATGTCGCTATGACTCGAGCGATGAAAAGACTTTATATTAGCTTTGCCCATGGGCGTATGCTATGGGGAAGTGTTCGCTTTAATGGTGCTTCGAGATTCATAGATGAGATACCAGAAGACTATTATGAGTGGGAGAGTTGGAAAAATGTCAGATCTAAACGCAATAAAGCGTTCGAAGATGATTTTGATTTTTCTCAAGAAACTCATTATGTCGAAGAGGAAGTGACATATGTAAATGAACCCGTGTACGAGCATAAGTTTCCCAAGGGCACTTCGATCTCTCATCAACTCTATGGAAAAGGGAAAGTGATTGATGTAGAAGGCTTTGATAAAGATGAAAAAGTCGTCATCAAATTTAAAGATGGAGCTCGCAAGAAATTTTTAGTTAAATTTGCTCCACTAGAAAAGATATAAACTCCTATGAATAAATTAACAAAAGTCCTCATTTCTGTATTTGTCATAGTCTCTACGTTGATCCTGGCAAGTATTTATTTTGTTTCGACTAAACTGAATTCTGAGACTATTCGAGAAGTATTGGTAAAAACGATAGAAGATAATCTCTACCAAACAAAAGCAACGATCTCTGAAGTTGATTATTCTCTTGGAACCTCCGTTCAAATTAGTGTTAATGATCTGAAGGTTGTATCCACCCAAGACAAGTCCAAGCTCTTAGAGTTTTCTCAACTTAAAATTCAAATCCCTATTCTCGCTATCCTCACGCGTGGGGGTGTGATTGATATCGTGACGAATTCCCCTCAGTTATATCTCTCAAAAAAGGGAGAGTTTACTAATTGGCAGATGGCCTTAAATCAAAATTTAAAGAAAGATACAGATCAATCAAAAAAAATAAAGAAAAAAAGAACTGAAAAGATTGAGCTACCCTCGTTTGTCAACAAAAGCAAAATTAACTTAAAAGTGTTAGATGCACAGCTATTTCTGAATCTTGATCAACAATCAAAGGGAACTTTCAAACTAGATCGGTTTATCCTTAAAAATATCAACTTGGTGAGTACAACTGCTTTTGAAATCAGTTCAATGATTCAATATCAAATCTCTCCTGAGAGTGTATTTAAAAGTGAAATTCAGGTTATTGGAGAAATGGCCCTTAATGAGTTTATAGAAAAATCTAATCTCTCTTCGTCTATGCAGTTTAAAGTGGCTAAAACCAGTTTATCTAATTTAGCTATTCAAATTCCTATGCTTAGAGGGAAAATACAAACTCAAGGCAGCTTAGATAAGCTGGAACTTGCTCTCTCTGGTCAATTAGAATCGACCATGGATATAGAAGCTGTGCTGAGGTACACACCGGAAGTCATTTCCTTAGATAATTTAAGCTTATCTATAAATAACAAAAACGCTTTAAAGAATTTTGCACCTGAGGTTTATTCGAGTCTTACTGGATTAGACTTTAACAACTCAAAAACGGATCTCAAAGGTGCTATTGAGATTAAGCCAGATCCACTCACTATTCGGCCTAAGCTGAGTCTTGCTTTGTCCCAAAATAAAAGCATTGATTATACATTTAAGGGATTAAAACTTGCTCAAACCCTGACAGGCTCTTTTGTAGACCAGGCACTTCAGTTAAATATCAACACTCAGGCGTTGGAAGGCTCAATTGATACCGTTATTAACACGCAAATAGATCTGTCTCAAATGGAAACTGATATCACCAAAATGAAACCGATCGCTATCGAATCAAACGCTCAAGGATTAAAAATACCAAAAAATAAAATCCAAGAAATTTTATGGGAAGGAGAATCCAAGAAAACTGAAAGCCAGCCTCAGGTGGGAGAGGGGGATGCACAAATTCCTAGAAGTGAAGAACCAATTCAGCTCCCCAAAGTGTTTCTCACTCTTAAGGGAAACCAAATTTTTATTGGAGATCAAGAAATTAGTTACGAAGCCAAGGTGCTCGCTCATAAAACGTCTGTATCCGGAAAGCCTATCCAGTTAAACTATGGAAGTGGTGTGATAAAGCCTCAGTTTACCTATACAATGCAAAAAAACTCAGGGTTTTCAGCCGACTTTGGAGTAGATTTTAATAAAGTAGAAGTGACAGCTTTTAATGCCTTTTTTCCACCTTATCTAAGTAATCTCAAGGGAAACTTTCAAGGTAGAGTGAAGGGGAATGTGAGTAAAGGTGATGATCAGTTGAAATATAATATTGATGCAGATTTAATCGGTAAAGATGGAGATTTAGATAAATTAAATATAGCAGCGATTCTAAATCCTATTTTAAATAAAGTAGAAATTTTAAAAGGTAAACTGCCAGCGGAAAATAATATATCGACGAAGTTTGAAAAACTACAGGTAAAAACTAATGTCAATCCTGATTGGATCGAACTCAAAAGCTTAAATATGTCTGGGCATAAGAATATTTCTAAACTTGAAATGAGGGGAGATATTTCAATGAAAGATCAGTTATCTAAGTTAACTGGAAATTTATATACTTCCCAAAGTGCTCCAGAGATTAAAAAGCTTACTGGGCAAACTGAGATCCCTTTTCGTTTAACAGGTGAAGGTTTTGCGATCTATAATCCTGATATCGGTTACACCACAAAAAAACTACTGTCATATGCTGGAGATAAACTTAAACAAGATGCTGCGAAATCACTCAGTCGAGAAAAGAAAAAAGCAGAAAAAGAAATTAAAAAGAAAATAGAATCTGAGGTTGAGAAACAAAAAAAGAAATTAGAAGAAAGTCTTAAGGACAAACTAAAAGGTTTTAAACTGTGAAAGAAGAATATAATCCCATTCAATTCAAAGATCATAAACTCATCTTACTCGATCAAAGGGTTCTGCCTTTAGAAGAAGTTTTTCATTCTTTAGAGACCCTTGAGCAAGCACATTGGGCCATAAAAGAAATGATTGTAAGAGGTGCACCTTGTATAGGCTTTACAGCTATTTTTGGTATGGCGCTTTGGCTTAAGAATCATCAAAACTTTACAACTGCAGAATTAAATCAGGCAGGTGATTATTTAAAAAGTGCAAGACCCACAGCCGTTAATTTGAATTTTGAGGTGGATCGAGTGATAGCTATGGTTCAAGATTTAACAAATCAAGAAGCCTATGAAAAAGTCGTCTCATTTGGCCATTTACAAATCTCAAAGTCTGAAACAGAAAATAGGGCCATGGCCAAAACTGCTTATGCTGAATTGGAAGAGCGTTTAGGTAAGAAAAAGTATAATATTCTCACTCATTGTAATACAGGGTTTTTGGCCTGTGGAAGTATAGGTACAGCTCTTGGAGTGGTCCAGCATTTACATGAGAATGATCAATTAGAACTTGCTTGGGTAGATGAAACAAGACCTTATCTTCAGGGATCTAGATTAACAGCTTACGAACTAGTGAAATTAGGTGCTCCTCATAAAGTAGTTGTTGAAGGAGCGGCTTCTTATCTGATGAAAACGGGGCAGGTCGATGCGATTTTTACCGGTGCCGATCGAATCGTTGCAAATGGTGATACAGCGAATAAGGTGGGGACTTCTAACCTCTCTATTCTCGCCAAGCATTATAATATCCCTTTTTATATTGTCGCTCCAAGTAGCTCTTTCGATTTATCCATTCAATCAGGTGAAAAGATTGAAATTGAACTTAGAGATGAAAATGAAATTCTTTCGTATAAAAATAATAGAATTGCCCCTATTGAATCAACCGCTTTTAATCCTTCTTTTGATATCACTGACGGTCAATTAATAACTGGAATTATCAACGAGAAGGGGATAGCACAAGGGAATTATCTTGAGAGTCTTCCAAGGATTGTGCATGCAGATTAGAGCATCGGTTGATATAGGTTCAAACTCTGTTTTATTACTTATGGCGCAAATTTCTGACCATCATTTTGACATTCTAGCCAATGAATCTAGGGTCACTGGATTGGGACGTGGTTTAGATGACACTGGTCTTTTTTGTGATGAAGCTATGGTTGATACTTTCCAAGCGTTAACTGAATACAAACTCATCTGCGAAAAAAATAAGATTGACCCTTCTGAAGTTATTGTCACCGCGACTGAAGCGTCAAGAGTGGCCAGTAATGCACAAAGTTTTTTTCAAAAAATAAAAGATGAGCTTGGTTTTTCCATCACCATTATTTCTGGTTTAGGCGAAGCTTATTATTCTACGACCGGAGTTCTTTTTGATAAAAACATAGACTCTGAAATAATCACAATTATGGATATTGGGGGGGCTTCTACAGAACTCATTCAAGTGGAAACGAAATCGCAAAATATAAGATCTTCCTTTTCTATGCCCGTCGGCGTAGTGAGAATGACGAATTGGAGAGATAAAGGCTGTGAGCTTGAAAATTTACAAGAAGTCCTTAGCCGTTTCTCTCTCGAATTAAGCCAAGTGAAAACAAATCAACTCTATTGTGTCGCAGGAACGATGACTTCTATTGCCAATATGCTTCTCGGTCACAAAGACTTTATAGAAGAAGAAGTTCACGGTTTTCAATTTGAAAAGACACAGTTAACGAGTCTTATAGAGAAGACTGAAGAGTACACACCCGAAGAGTTTTTGAGTCTTTATCCTTTTTTAGGAAAGAGATCACAAACAATCAAAGCTGGCTTAAAGCTGGCCAAAAATGTTTTGGATGTTTTAGAATGTAAGAGAGTGTATGTATCAACTTATGGCCTAAGATATGGAACGATCTTAGCAGGTCAAATTGAGGAAAAATATGTTTGGACAAAATAACGACTACCAAATTCACAACTTTGTAGCTGGCGACGTTATATTTAAAGAAGGTGAGGAGCAAAAGAATTTAATTGTTGTGAAGTCTGGAAATATAGCCTGTGTAAAGCTTGTAAAAGAGAGATTGATTCCGGTCGGTTTTTACGCTGGTGAAGGTGTTTTGGGGGAAGAAGGGGTCCTCTCTGAGGATAATACGTGCCTGTATTCAGCTGTGGCTTTATCTGATGTTAAAGTCATTCAAGTTCCGAGAAGAGATATTCATAGAGTTTTAGGCGAGAGCAACGAGTGGGTGCAAAACGTTCTTAAAGACATGTCTCATAAGATTGGCAATACCATGAAAGTTCTTGCGGATCATCGTATTGTGGATGACCGATTTAATGGAAATCGAATTTTTACGACTGAAGAAGAAAGTCTTATTCGTAAAGTTCTATAGATTTAAAGTGAAATCAGCTGCTTTCTATTGAGCTGAATGACTATGTCTAGAACTTTTTCTTGAGCTCTTTTACATTCAAGTTTTTTCGCAGAGAGGTTTTTGTTCATTATTTCAAAAGCTCTTTCGGCAATCTCTCTATCAAGAGAAGTGAGGACTTTTCTTTGGAGTTCTGCTTTGCAATTATAAAGTGCGAGTCCAATGATAGCTGGATTTGTGCGAGAGAAAATATTATTTAAACTTTCTTCTGAAAGTCTAGCAAGATCATTAAAAGATAAACTTTGTTCAGAAAGCTCTCTGGCCATGACGGAATTTCTCATTTCTATATTTTTGAGAAGTTTTCTACGTTCAGATTCATCCATAAATTGCAACATTTCAATTATTTGCTGACGTCCATTTATAAAAATGCCTGTGCCAGTTTCAGTCTCTGTATTGTTATCATCCATGAATTGCTCCTAGGGGTTAAGATTCGAGTTTCGCTTTTTCCATCTCGAATTTTTCTTGCAGGTTATCAAGATAGTCTTTATGGGCCATCTTGGTTTTTTCCATTTCTTTTTCTTGTGATAATTTCATCTCTGTCATTTTTTGTTCATGACTGAGCTTTACTTCTTCAATAAGCCTTTCATATCTTTTTTTCTCGTCAGCTAGAATATTCTTATTCTTCTTTCTAATCTCTATAAGTCCAACTTCTAAGTCTCGTTGTTCTTTTGATAGCTTGTTATCATATTCTTTTTTGACGTCATTGATTGCGGCCATATTATGATCTTTTAATTTGTCGAGCTCTGAGCGCATTTCGCGCTTGATCTTGCGGGTTTTATAGACGTGTTTATTCTCCATTGCTTCAATTTGTCTGGCATGAATTTGTTGTTTGATTCCGTCCATAGTTGGTTTTCCTTAAGCTCGAAGGCAAAAAACCTTCTGGTCACACTTTATTTTAGCTGACCATGGGTTAAGCCTTCAAGGTAGGTAAATTAATCGTGTCCTCAAATGCAGTAGTTGAGTGGAGAACTCGGGAAAGAATAAAGCTAGCTCAAATTCATAATAATCAGTAAAATAGAGCTTCATATGAAGTTAGTTGATACAGAATCACCCATTGATTTCAAAGATTGGATCCAACTCAATATATCTAGTATTACTTGGGAGGGGAGATATATTAAAGAATTCAATGACTTCTGGAGTGCTATTTTCGGACAAGGGCGTTCTAATGAAGATCAGATTCTTTCATTAAATAAACTCATTGCTCATTCTCAAGACGGTCCACTTATTGCTTGGTTTAAGTGGATAAAATTTAAATTCTTGGCCTATCTCTTTATCTTTCAAAATTATAATTTAGAAGAACTCGCTGAGTTGGGGGGTTACGAAATTTCAGAATTGGCCACTGAATTTAGAGTTTTTTTTGTCGACCGCTATCCAGAATACGAGGAACTTATCAATGAGAAATTTCAAATAAGTAACGCTCTCTCAGAGCACAACCAGCTAAAATTTGAAGATCTCACAATGTTTTCTTCGAAAGATGAAAAGGTGCAAGGCTCCCTTGCTGAAGAAGTTCTTTCAAGTCTAGAAGTCACTTTGTATCCGGACTGGGGGAAGCTCCTTCACTTAGTTCAAAACGAAGCTGTAGAACAAAAACCCAAAACATCTCAAGGGAATTCTCAAAAGTTCTTTTCCAGTAAACTTCAGTTTTTCTCTGAAGTTTTGTTGTTGTTTTTCTTAGGTGCTTTACTTATTTTTGGAATTAAATTTGGAAATACTTTATATGAAGAATATTTAGTAAAAAGTATATCTTTGTTTGAACCCAACTTTTTGAAGTTGGATACAAGTCTTGCTTTTAAGGTGGAAAATAAGCCCACGCGAGAAATCGCGATCAAACTAGATGAACTTGAAAACTTAGAAAAATTAGAAAATAAAAAAGTGTTTGATGATAATATTGAATCTCAACGTTTTGAAGTTGAAAGTGATGTTGTTTTAACCTCGGTAGACTCGCTACCTAAGGATTTTGATATCGCAAATATGGAACAGTCGGATTACGAGGAACTTAAAAAAGGTGGGTATAGAAATAGTCGTTATGGACGTAAAAAAGCCTATCGAGTCATGATGACTTCCGTTGATCCAAAACTCTCAAAGAAGCAGCTCCTTCCTCTATTGGATAAATATAAAATTGAACAAGTAGATAATGTTAAACCTGGAACAGCGATTCCGGGGGGAATCTATTTTAACTTATATGTACTGAGAGCCTCACTTAAAGACTTCTTGGAGGATGTGAGTGATATCAGTGAAGCCACTATTCTTGAAAGTAGAACGACGAGAGCTGGTGGACCACCGGGTTCTGATAAAGTTTTTATCTGGATAAAATCGATATAAGAACTATCTAAATTTTTTTTCATTTTTCTTGTTAAATAATGTTGACAGGGAAAACGAATTTTCTTAAATTAACGTTCCGCGGTCATTACCGAATTTTAATGTGGGGGTGTAGCTCAGTTGGGAGAGCATCTGATTTGCATTCAG
>CEQY01165095.1_pt1 | contig 30229 bp, 31 predicted proteins | sample 361391 | NCBI WGS metagenome assembly CEQY01 (sample SAMEA2621075, study PRJEB7988) | marine metagenome | isolation source: saline water (ENVO:00002010), including | reverse complement strand
TGTTTAAATTGTTGTGGTGCTTGTGGTAATGCATAAAATTTTCCAGGGTTTAATCTGCTTGGTACCAAAAAATCCCTAGCACCTTCAGGGCTCGAAGAAGTTAAAATAGGAGTTTGATACTCAAGAAATCCTAATTTTAACATTTCAGACCTAATGAAAGAAATTACCTTTGATCTTAAAATTATATTTTTGTGCATCTCTTCTCTTCTAAGATCTAAAAATCTATACTTTAATCTTATATCTTCTGGATAATCTTGCTCACCAAAAACAGGCATTGGTAATTCTTTAGCATTAGATAACACCTCTATCGACTCAATTGAAATTTCAATTTTGCCTGTTTTTAAATCTTCATTCTCAGTTTCTTTTGATCTTTTTACTACTTTACCAATTACTTTCAAAACAGACTCGGGTTTTGATTTTTCTAAAACAGGAAAAAATTTATTCTTATTTTCTATAACACATTGTGTCATTCCATAATGATCTCTCAAATCAATAAATAATAAATTCCCATGATCTCTTTTTCTATGAAGCCAACCAGCAATGTGAACGGTTTTATCAATTTCTTTTTCGCTTAATTCTGAGCAATTATGTGTTCTATATTTATTCATCGATCTAATACTTTTTTTATTAGATTAATATTGATAGATTTTCCAGTGGATAAAGACAATTCATCTACTTCTTTCAGAAATTTAAACATTTTTTCATAAGATCTATCTACTTTAGTGATTATGAAGTCTGATATTTTTGGATTAATACTGATTTGTTTATCAGATAAAGTCTTTGAAATAATTACTTTTAACAAATCATCAGTTGGTAATTCAATTCCAATAAATAAAAAACTATTAATTCTAGATTTAAGATCTTCTAATTCAAATTTTATATTTTTAATTGAAGGAACGGAATTAATTAAGATGTAATTTTCTAATTGTTTTGATTGATTTAATATTGAATAAAGTAATTTTTCATCAATTTTGTTGTCAAAATTATCAATTATTAAACAATCTACTTCTTCTAGATCTTGAATTAACTTATCGTCAACATCTTTTGCATCGATTAATCTTATTTTTTTAATTTTTTTCTCCAATATTTTTGCCAAATGAGTCTTTCCTGAACCAGAGTCTCCAAAGATATTTAACCATTTTCCAGGCCATGATGGCCAACTTTCTATTAACTTGTAGGCAGAAAAATTATTATTTGAAACAAAAAAATCTTGCTCATAATACTTTTTTGAGAATGGAAATTTAAAAATTAGTTGATCCATAATTTACAATGGTTCTATAATCCAGCCATCATTAATTTGTTTTAATTCAATATTATTTTTTTTTAGTAGGCTGATTATTTTTTCTAATTTTCCTAAATACTTTATTTTTAAGTTCATGTAATCTTTGTTAAATTCTTGAACATAAATATTTTCTATCGAGTCAATATTGTTAATTCTTGAATTCAATTCTACTAGATTATTTTTTTTATTGAAGTTTAACTTTACCTTTAAAAAGGAGGGTGTCCTAATATCAATTAAATTTTTTGATTTAATTAAATCTATCAATTCTTTTTTTGAGTCCGTTATAATTGATTGATAGATTTTTTTATAATTTAACTCTTGTTTTTTTAATTTTAAGCTTTTTGATATGTTTTTTCCTTCAATTTTTGTTTTAATGTAAACCGTGAAATTTTTATTTTTATCATCTTCAATTAATACTAAAGCTAAATTTTTATTTGTATATTCTTTAAATAAATCGACTATGTTTAAATCAATTAAATTATTTTTGTAATTACTAATTTTTTGAATAATCTCAATATTTTCTAATGGAAGAATAAATTCAATTAAGTCGTCTTCATAAATTTTATTCCAATTTTCGTAAAAAAAATTATTATTAAAAATATTAACTTCGTTATCTTTAATATATACGGGCAAAACATATAGTTCATTATCTGATATCTCGGAATATGATATTCCTCTTTTAAAGAACAAGTCATGTATCTTATCTTTATCAAAAGTAACGCTAAAATTTACTAAATCTTTTTTTGCTTTATCATCATAAATATTTGAAATTTGATAATATGTTACTAATTGTCTGATAGAAGTAAGTTTTAAATCTGAGAGCTTATCGCTGTCATCTTTAAGTAAAATTTTCGATATAAGTTGTTTAAAACTTTCTTTAATAGCTTTGTCTGCAAGCGCATTATTAGAGATTTTGTCTTTTTTTTCTAATTTAATATTATTAACATTAAATAAATTATTCTTTGATAAAAGAGTTTCAGTTTGAAAAAAAATAATTATTATAAGTATTATTATTTGTTTATAAAATTTCATAAAAATAAATATCAATTTATAGATGAAAAAAAATGAAAATAGTTATAAAAAAAGTGGTGTTAACATTTCGTTAGCAAATAAGTTAGTAAATCATATATCAAAAATATCCAAAAAAACCAAAGGCTCATATAATAAAGAGATTATAGGGGGGTTCGGATCTTTATTTGATATTAGTAATCTTAAAATTAAAGACCCTGTATTAGTTTCATGCACAGATGGCGTTGGAACTAAAATTGAATTAGCAAATAAACTTAAAAAATTTGACACAATTGGCATTGATTTAGTTGCCATGTGTGTAAACGATTTAATTGTACAAGGAGCTAAACCTTTATTTTTTTTGGACTATATTGCAGTAGGTAAATTAAATTTAAATAAAACAAAAAAAATTTTAAAAGGTATTTTCAACGGATGTAAAATTGCTGAATGTAAGTTAATTGGAGGTGAAACTGCTGAAATGCCTGGGGTTTACTCTAAAGATAAATTTGACTTAGCAGGATTTAGTGTAGGCATAGCTTCTAAGAAAAAAATTTTAAAAAAGGAAAATGTTAAAGTAGGTAATATAGTTATGGCCATTCCGTCTAATGGAATACATTCAAATGGTTATTCACTTGTAAGAAATATACTTAAAAAAAATAAAATTACTAAAAATTTGAAAAAAGAAATTTTAAAACCTACAAAAATTTATTCTAAAGAAATTTTGAAATTAGTTAGTAGAAATCTCATTAATGCAGCTGCCCATATAACCGGCGGCGGTTTAATTGAAAATTTATTAAGGTCAGTTCCAAAAAATTTAACTTTGAACATTAATCTTTCAAAAATTAAAACAACAAAAATTTTTAAGTGGTTAAAGACAAAAAAAATTTCTGATCAAGAAATGATGAGAACTTTTAATTGTGGAATAGGATTTTGTATTATAGTGAATAAAAGAAATATTTTGAAAATTAAAAAATTATTTCCTAAAAAATTTATGCCATACGAAATTGGATATATTTCGAAAAATAATAAAAAAATTAATTTATTCGAATCTTTGAGATGGTAAAAAAAAAAACATGTGTTTTTATTTCAGGCCAAGGTTCAAACCTTGAAAATCTTATCAATAATTCTAGAGATAGTAGTTTTCCAATAAAAATCAGTTTAGTTATTAGTAACAATAAAAATGCTAACGGTATTAAATTCGCAAAAAAACACAAAATACCATACGTTTTTATCAATACTAATATTAAAAATCATGAAAATAAAATTTTATTAAATTTTAAAAAGCATAATATTTCTTTTATCTGTCTTGCAGGATATATGAAAATTATCTCAAATAATTTAATAAGAAATTATCAAAAAAAAATAATCAACATACATCCTTCTCTTTTACCAAAATTCAAAGGTCTTAATACTTATAGTAGAATGCTGAAAAAAAAAGAAAGAAAGGCTGGGTGCACCGTGCATTATGTCAATGAAAAATTAGATGGAGGTTGTGCGATTATTAAAAAAGCGTTTTTTATAAATTTGAAAGATGACGAAAGTATTTTAAAGAAAAAAACCCAAAATCTAGAGAGAAGAGCATTTCCTGAGGCTATAATAAATATCTTTAGAAACAATTAGTTTTTAAAAAAAAATTGTATCTCTTTTTTTGCATTATCTACTGAGTCGGAACCATGCACTGAATTTTTATCAATTGAAATTCCGTAAAGTTTTCTGATTGTATTCTCTTCTGCATCTTTGGGGTTGGTTGCACCCATTATTCTTCTATTAGCCTTAACAGCATTTTGACCCTCTAGAATCATTACTACTATCGGACCAGATGATAAATAGGCACAAAGATCATTATAAAAAGGCTTTGATTGATGAACTCTATAAAATTCTGAAGCTTCGTCTTTACTAATATGAATTTTTTTACTCTCTTTAATGTTTAAATTATTATTAATAAAAATATTTTTAATATCGTTGACCAGATTTCTCTCAACAGCATCTGGTTTAATAATTGATAGAGTTTGCTCTATCTCACTCATAATCTTCCTCCACCAATTTATTCAATAATCTTACTCCAAACCCAGTCGCACCTCTTGAATTTAAAGCTCCCCCATATTTCGAAAAAGCCATACCAGCAATGTCTAAATGCGCCCAAGGTGTTTTATTTAAAATAAATCTTTGTAAAAATTGTGCAGCTGTTGTTGATCCTGCGCCACCAACATAATTTATATTTTGTACGTCAGCATTTTTTGAGTCCATTAGCTTATCATAATTTTTATGAAGCGGCATCCTCCATAACTTCTCCTCCACTTTTTCTCCGGCATTTAAAATTTGTTTCGACAATTTATCATCATTAGAGAATAGACCTGCGTATTCAGACCCTAAACAAACTATTATAGCGCCCGTCAAAGTCGCGAGATCAATTATAAACTTTGGTTTAAATTTTTTTTCAGTGAAGGTTAACGCGTCAGCTAACACTAATCTACCTTCAGCGTCAGTGTTTAAAACTTCGATAGTTTTTCCGCTGTATGATTTAACAATATCTCCTGGTCTTTGAGCTATTCCACTAACCATATTTTCCACTAATCCAACAACACCAACTGCATTAATTTTTGCTTTTCTTAAAGCTAAACTTTTCATTAAACCAACTACAGCAGCTGAGCCTGCCATATCGTAAGTCATATCTTCCATGAATCTTGCCGGTTTAAGTGAATATCCTCCAGTGTCAAAGGTAACGCCTTTCCCAACAAATGCCAAAGGTTTTGAATTATTTTTCGCACCATTCCATTCCATTGTAACAAGGTACGAACCTCTGATACTTCCCATTCCCACACCAAGTAAAGCATTCATGCCAAGTTTTTTTAATTTTTTTTTATCGTAAATATTTATTTTTAAACCATCTTTTTTCAAAGAATTTAATCTTTTAGCATACTCATCGGGATGCAGAATATTTCCAGGCTCGGAAACCAAGTCTCTTGCATAAAAGTTACCTTCTTCTAGTGCTTTAAATTTTAATTGAGTTCGAGAAGAGGGTTGATTTTTTTTTCCAAATATATTGAGAGTAATAACTTTTTTTTCTTTTTTTGTTTTATATTTATTAAATTTATAAGATTTTAATTTTAAACCATGTAGAAAATGACCTAAAAAATTTTCGTTTTTACTAATTACACTATCTGAACTTACAAAGTATTCAGTGTTTTTTCCGTGATCTATACGACCATAAAATTCTGCGCCTAGATTTTCAATATCTGAACTCTTTAAATTATTTTTAATAGAAATTAATATTATTTTTCTTTTTGAATTTAGTTCAAAAACAAAAATATTTTTTTTAAGATCATTAGTTTTCAATAAATCGTTTATATAATTGAGTTCGGTGTTCGTAATAAATTTTTTAAGATTACTTGTGCTAAATTTATCGTTTACAAATAATGCAACATTAGCTGAAAGGTTACTTTCTACTTTATTTAAATAGCTTATATTTACAGGCATAATTTTTTATAAATTCTCTTGAAGAGATATTGCGTATATATGTTCAAATATAGCAGATTTCAACGTTAAATTTACGATTGTTCACTCTTAAGTTGAATTTATTATATGGATGAATTAATTATATACAAAAAAAAATACAAATGCTTCATAACAAAATTTACTTAAACTTTACTCTCGAAATTCTGAAGATATTTTTAATAATATTATTTGGTCTTTCGATGATTGCCCTTACTGTAAGAGCTGTAAATTTTTTAGACCTGATAGTCGATAGTGGATATTCTGTAGCCACATATTTTCAATATTCTATATTAAATTTGCTCGGAATAACAGTAAAGTTTATACCGCTATCTTTTCTTATATCGTTGTCAATATTTGTTATCAGACATTTACAAGATAACGAGTTTATAATTTTATGGACTTCAGGTGTAAAAAAAATTTTTTTAGTTAAAGTGTTTGTTTTAATCTCTATATTTATTGCCATTATCTATCTTATATTTTCGACTTTTTTAACACCTCTTGCTCTTAACAAATCAAGATCTATTTTAAATACTAATAATTTTAATTCTTTTCTGCCAACGGTTAAAACAAAACAATTTAGTGACTCATTTAAAGGATTTACTTTTTTTGTTGAAAAAAAAGTTAATAACCAAATAAAAAATATTTTTATTCATGATACAGGTAATAACTTAAAAAATTTATCGCCCGATGTTTCAGAAACTAGTAACAATACAATACTGGCTAAAAATGGAATAATAGAAAATAAAAAACTTTTACTAATAAATGGACAAATAATTTCATCTAAAAAAAATAAAAAAAGTGCAATTATAAATTTTCAGCAATTAATAATTAACTTAGATAATCTTGAAACAATGACAATAAAAAAGCCAAAAATACAAGAGACATCTACTTTTGTTCTGCTTAAATGTCTAATAAATGAGAATGAAAATTTAAATTTTTGTAATAGCGATTTTAAAAAAGAAATTATATCGACTTTAAATAGAAGAGTTGTAATTCCATTCTACATTCCCATAATTGCATTAATTTGTGCTTTATCATTAATAAAGTCAAAAAAAATTTACTTAAATAAATATTCTAGTTTTTTTTATAGCTTTGTTCTAATCGTTTTTACTGAATTAGCGGTAAGATACACTGGTTTAAATAGTTTAATTCTATATGTTTTTTTAATTTTACCTATTTTATTATTTTTAAGTATATATTTTTTTTTAATTTTCAAATTCTCAGGAGAATTGAAGCATGAGTAACGTACTTTTAAACTATATACTAAAAGGGTTTTTAAAAAATTTTTTAGCAGTTATTGCTATTTTTTATTGTTTTGGTGTTATTTTAAATTTATTTGAAGAAATAGAATTTTTTAAAAATACTGATATAAATTTTATGATCCCTTTAATGCTCACAATTATATTCATTCCTGGAATGATTATAAAACTTTTACCTTTCATAATTTTTATTTCTAGCATGTGGTTTATGATGAAAATAAGAAACAATAAAGATTTGCTTACACTCAAAGTATTTGGTTATTCAAATTTAAAAATTTTTTTTATTCTTGCTCTATTTTCATTTATTTTAGGATGGATAATACTTTTTGCAATTAATCCTATAACCGCAAATATGTCAGCGTTTTATGAAAAAACTAAGTCTAGCTATTCAAGAGATATAGATCACCTTGTCAATTTTAATAAAAATGGCCTATGGATTAAGGAAGAGCTTTTAGAAAAAAAAAGAATTATTTCCGCTGAACGCCCAGAGGGTTTTAATTTAATTAATATAAAGATATTTCATTTTAATCAAAATTCTAAACTTATCGAAAAGATATTTGCTGATAAAGCAAACATTGAAGATAACGTTTGGAAACTAACTGACGTAAATATTTTTGAATTAAAAAACGGCATTTTAAAAGAAAAAAAACTAAAAAATTATGAAATAAAATCCATATATAATTACAACAAAATAAATAGCTTATTTAAAAATTTTGATACTCTTTCTTTCTTAAAAATCATAACAAAAAAAAACAACTTAATTGATAATGGATATAATGAAGCATTTTTAAAAGAAAGCTTACACAAAATGTTATCTATTCCTTTTTTTTTATTCTTTATGACATCTTTAGCATCTATTTTTACAATGAATACACTTAAGAGAGGTGATAATATCAAATTAATTTTATTAGGCTTAATTATTTGCGTTTTAACATTTTACTTTAAAGATTTATCTTTAGCATTAGGACAGACTGAGAGAATACCAATGATTTTAGCAATTTGGTCACCAGTTATTGCTCTGAGTTTTTTCTCATTTATAGGAGTTTTGCAAATTAATGAGAAATAATTTTTTAATTTTTTTAACTATATTTTTTTTAAATTCAATTTTAAAAGCTGAAAATTTATTGATTGAGTCAAAAAGAATATCTCTTGATAAAAAAACTGAGTTATCAATATTTGAAGATGATGTCATAATTACAACTTCTGAAAATAATATAATAAAAAGTGATTATGCTGAATATGATAAAAAAAAAGGCGTAATCGTTCTCAAAAAAAATGTTCATGCAATAGATGATAAACAAAATGAAATTAAATCTAATCATGCAATTTATAACGAAAATCTAAAAATATTAAAAAGCATTGGTTCTACAAAAATATCCACTTCTGAAAATTATATCCTCGAGGGAAACGATATTACTTTTGATAATTTAAATGGGTTTATAATTTCTGATAATGAAGCAAAAATTACTGATCAAGATAATAATAAAATTTATTTAAGTAATTTTAAGTACTTAATTAATAATTACATTTTTAAATCAGTTGGAAAAATTAAAATAGAAGATAATTTTGACAATACTTATAATTTTTCCCAAATTTATATTGATACCAAAAAGAAAGAGTTGCTAGGGACTGATATTAAAACTTTTATAAATAATAACGACTTTAAAATTAATAAAGAAAATAAACCTAGAATTTTTGCTAATACAATCAAAATGGACAAAGAAATTACCGAGTTTGGAAAAAGTAATTTTACTTTGTGTAATTATAGAGAGAATGACAAATGTCCTCCATGGTCAATTCAAGCTACTAAAATGTTACATGATAATAAAAAAAAAACAATTTATTATGACAATGCATTAATTAAGATTTATGATATTCCAGTATTCTATACTCCTAGATTATCGCACCCTGATCCGACTGTAAAAAGAAGGAGTGGATTCCTTGTTCCATCTTTTGAAGATACTAATAATTTAGGTGAAGGTGTTTCAATTCCATATTATTGGGCTATTAATAAAGATAGAGATTTAACACTTACTAATAAACTTTATGTTTCTGAAAATCCTTTATTTTTGGGTGAGTATAGACAAGATTTAAAAAATTCAAATCTTATTTTTGATTTTGGATATACGGAAGGTTATAAAAAAACAAGCTCAAATAAAGTAAGTGGTAAAAAAAATCATTTCTTCTCAAAATTTGTTAAAAACTTTTACAATACTTACAACAACTCTGAAAGTACTTTATTAATTACTACTCAGGACTCTAATAATGATAAATATTTTAAATTATACAAAATTAACTCTGAGTTGATCAGCAATGAAATTGAAACTTTAGAAAATTCTATAGATTTTACTCATTCAAACGATGAAATTTTCTTTGGTTTTAATGCGAGTATGTATGAAACATTAAAGAGTGGATATAATGATAAATACGAATATGTATATCCAGAATTAAGTTTAAGCAAAAACTTGCTATCTGATTCTACTTACGGATCATTAAACTTTGATACGAACTTAAAAGTTCGAACATATGATACAAATAAAACTTCTAAATTTTTAATAAATAATTTTGATTGGGAGTTAAGCGAGAAAATTTTTAATACTGGCATTCAAACAAAATTTTTGAGCAACTTGAGGAATATAAATTATGAAACAAAAAATATTAATGAATTTAAAAGTGACACTACAAATGAAGTTTTTGGTGCATTAGGAATTCTAAGTAAAATAGATTTATACAAAAAAGTTCAAAATATTTCTGAGCACTTTTTAACTCCAAAAATCTTTGTGAGATACGCTCCTGGCTCAATGAGAAAAGAACAAGACGACTCGAAGTTGACGCCATCCAAAGCCTTCAACATTAATAGATTAAATGATAATAACAATTTTGAAACAGGTTTGAGTGCTTCATTGGGGTTTGATTATGAGATAAAAAAAGAAAATAAAAAAATTGATATATCTATCGGTCAAATTTTCAATCAAAATGAAAATAAAAATATGCCTACCACAATGGGCCTAGATGAAAAAGTATCGGACTTAGTAGGTGTCTCAAAGTATAAAATTAATGATAAATTTAATTTAAATTATAACTTTGCAATTGATCAGAATTACAACGAATTTAATTACAATGAAATAGGACTTGAGACAAACTTTAGTTCATTAAATTTTGATGTTAATTATTTACAAGAAAAAAAACATATTGGAAATAACGAGTATATTAAATCTAAAATTGATTATAATATTGGAAAAGACACCAACCTTTCGTATGAGTTTAAAAGAAATTTAATTACTAACTCTTCTGAATTTTATAATTTAAGTTATGAGTATATTAATGACTGTCTAAAAGCTGGCCTGGTATTTAGAAGAGAGTTTTATAACGACTCTGAAATAGAGTCTGAAAACTCTCTAATGTTTAAGATAACATTAATTCCTTTTGGTAATGTAAATTCTCCAAAATTAAATAAGTGATGCAATTAATAGTAAAAATTTTTTTTCTTTTCTTTTTCACATTTTTTTTTAATTCTTCCAATGCTTCAAATCAAAATAAGATAGTTATAAAAGTAGATGGTAAAATAGTAAGCTCATATGACCTTAAAAACAAAATCAATACAGAGCTGATCTTAAGAAATTTAGAGATCAATCAATCAAACATTGATAAGATTAAAAATTTGGCTATTCAAGAATTAATAAATTCTCGAGTAAAAGAAAATGAAATATCTAAATATAAGATTATTAAAATTGAAGAAATGGATATTTCAAATTATTTAAATACTTTATCATCTAATAATATTGAACAATTTAAACAAATATTTAATGATAATAAATTAGATTATAATGCATATATAAAAGAACTGAAAGTAAACCTGGCTTGGCAAAAATTAATTTTTATACTTTTTAATGATAGAGTTAAAATTGATGATAAAGAGATAATTAAAGAAATAGAAAGCATCAGAAACGAAAAGTCTTTAATAAAGGAGTACGATCTTTCTGAATTAGAATTATCATATAATAATGATAGTCAGAAGAAAACGATAATAGAAAAAATTAAAAATGAAATTAAAAAAAATGGTTTTGAAAAATCTGTTGCAATTTATAGTGAAGCAGAGACAGCTAAAAATAGTGGTAAGTTAGGACTTGTTAATGAAAAATCTTTATCTACAGAAATTTATAAAAAATTAATGAATTTAAACGAAGGTGACGTGTCAGAGCCTATCATAAAACTTAATAAAATAATTTTCTTAAAAGTTAATAAGATTAAGAAATCAGAAAATAAAAAGTTAGATACTAATTTGTTGAAAAAAAATTTAATAAATAAAAAAAAAAATGATCTATTTGATTTATATTCCAAAAGTCATTTATCTAAAATTAAAAATAGTGCATATATCGAATTTTAAATGAAAAATAAAATTTTAATAATAAGTGGTGATCCAAATAGTATAAATTCTGAAATTTTATATAAATGTTGGAAAAGTTTATCTTCATCACAGAAAAAAAGAATATATTTAATTTCAAATTATTTACTACTTCAAAAGCAATTTAGGATTTTAAAATACCCTATTAAATTGATTAAAGTGAATAATTTGCATGATAAAATTATTACTAATAAATTAAAAATTTTAGATGTAAAATTACAATTTAAAAATCCATTCAAAATTTCTAACAAATCTTGTGTTACTTTTATAAAAAATTCGTTAAATTTAGCCCATCAATTAGCATCAAAAAAAATAGTTAAAGGTATAATTAATTGTCCAATAGACAAAAAACTTTTACCAAAAAGACAGGGGGTAACTGAATTTTTAGCCTCCAAATGTAAGATCAAAGATAATTCCGAAGTAATGCTAATTAAAAATAAAAATTTATCTATTTCTCCAATCACTACTCATTTGAATATTAAAGACATAGTAAAAAAGCTAAGTGCTAGTGTTATAATAAAAAAGATTAATACTATAGATAAATGGTTTAAAACTACTTATAAAAAAAAACCAAAAATTGCAATCCTAGGTCTTAACCCACATAACGCCGAATTAAATAAAACTTCAGAGGAAAGAAAAATAATAATTCCTGCTATTAAAAAATTAAAATTAAAAGGGCTTAGAATAACTGGCCCATTAGTTGCAGACACAATCTTTATAAACGATTATAAAAAATTTGATGTTATTGTTGGAATGTATCACGATCAAGTTCTGGCTCCATTTAAATCTATTTTTAAATTCGACGCAGTAAACATAACGCTAGGAATTAAATATACAAGACTATCTCCAGATCATGGGGTTGCTAGAAATATTATAGGAAAAAATAAAGCAAATCATTTTAGCCTTCTGAGATGTATTGAATTTTTAAGTAAATCAAAGTGAAAAAGTTCCTTAAAAAATCTCTTGGACAAAATTTTTTAATAGATAAAAATATTATAAAAAAAATTATTCAGTTAGTTAAGATAGAAAATAGAGATATAATTGAAATTGGACCTGGAGAAGGTGCTCTTACTGACGAGATTTTAAAAAATAAACCAAGATCATTACTAACAATTGAAAAAGACAATACTCTTTCAAAAAAATTACAAATTAAATATCAAAAAAACAAAATTATTAGAAATTTAAATGCAGATATCTTAAAATTTGATTTAGAAAAAATTAATGTTAAAAACTCAATAATTTTTGGAAATTTACCTTATAATATCTCATCTCAAATACTTGTAAAGATATTAAGGTTCAATAAATGGCCACCTCACTATAGTGATGTAATTTTTATGTTTCAAAAAGAACTAGGTGATAAAATAATAGGTAAATTTCCTTCAAATAATTACGGCAGGATTTCAATTTTAACTAGTTTTAGGCTTAAATGTTTAAGTAAATTTAGTATTTCCTCTAATTGTTTTTTTCCTAAGCCAAAAGTAAATTCCACTATTATTCATTTTCAACCTAAAATTAAAAAACATTTTGTTATCAAAAATATTAGGAGTCTGGAAAAAATAACAAATGTAATGTTTTCAAATAAGAGAAAAATGATTAAAAAAAATATAAAAAAACTACTAAATAATGATGAAATTATAAAAATCAAGGATTTTAATTTAAAGTTAAGACCGTCTCAAGTTAAGCCAGAAATTTATTACAAAATAGCAGAATTATATGAGAGGAGTTAACCGTTTGTTTTTTTCGTGATCTATAATTTTTTCAATTTGATTAAAACACACCTCTAAGTTTTTGTTTATAAGTATGTAATCATAATCCTTCCAATGCTTTACGTCCTCGTCATATGATTTAAATCTTTTTTCTACTTCTTGTGAAGAATTTTGATTCCTTTTTATAAGTCTGGATTTAAGTTCTTCTTTATTTTCAGTAGTAAGATAAATTTTAATCAAATTTAAATTTTTAAACTTTGACAGTTGTTTAGTCCCTTGCCAGTCTATATCAAATAAAATATCATTTTTTTTAATAATAGTATCAACTTCACGTTTCAAAGTGCCATAATAGTTCTCAAAAATCTTTGCATATTCATAAAAACTATTTTTTTTAATTAAATCTTCAAATTTTTCTTTACTTACAAAATAATAGTCCACACCATCCACTTCATTATCTCTAGGAGGTCTTGTAGTGCATGATACAGATATTTTAAAATCTTGATACTTTTGTTGAATCTTTTTTGTAAGAGTTGTTTTGCCTGCTCCCGAAGGCGATGATAGAATCAATAATATATTTCCCTCATCTTGAGGCATTTTAACTTTTAGCCGGATTTACTTTCGATAAACTTAATTGCGTCACCTACTGTAAGAATTTTTTCAGCTTCGCTATCTGAAATTTCTGATCCGAACTCCTCTTCGAAAGCCATTACTAATTCTACAGTGTCTAAACTATCTGCTCCTAAATCATCTATAAAACTTGCTTCGTCCGTTACTTTCTGTTCATCAACTCCAAGATGATCTGCGACTATTTTCTTTACTTTTTCTTTTACATTTTCTGACATGAAATCCTTTCTTTAGTTTATTTTCTTAATAGATTATTAATAAGAATTGTCAAGACATATACATTCCACCATTAACATGAATTGTTTCGCCATTAATATATTTAGACATATCAGAAACAAGGAATGCAACACAATTCGATACATCTTCTCCGGTCCCAAGATCGCCTGAAGGAATCTTACTTATCAAAATATTTTTAAATTCTTCATTTATTTTATCTGTCATTTCAGTTTTTATAAATCCAGGAGAAACACAATTAATATTTATATTTTTTTTTGCATATTCAATAGCTAGGCTTTTTGAAAATCCTATAATACCTGCTTTTGAAGCTGCATAATTTGCCTGTCCTAAATTACCTGTATGTCCAACTATAGAAGTAATATTTACTATCTTTCCAAATTTTCTTTTAAGCATCTTTTTAATGGAATACTTACACATTAAAAAACTAGAACTTAAATTAATATCAATTACTTTTTTCCAATTTTCTTCAGTTAATCTTATTGATAGATTGTCTACAGTGATACCAGCATTATTTATAAGTATCTCTAACCCATCTAATTTTTTATCTATTAGATTTATAAATTCTTCAATTTTATTATGTTGTTGCAAATTAAAAGCCTCAGTGATAATTTTTGGATACTTAATTTTAAGCTTTGTTAGTTTTTCTTCATTTGTTCCAGTAACAGCAATAGTTGCTCCTAAGTTTGAAAATTTTTCAACCAAACTATTTCCAATACCCCCTGTTGCTCCAGTAATAAGAATCTTTTTATTTTTTAAGTTCATTTGTTAAATTTTTAATATCAGCAATTGTATTAATTGAAAAGCAATTAACATTTTTTATTGTTCTTTTAACCATTCCAATTAAAGCTTTTCCTGGCCCTATTTCGATATAATTTTTTGCTCCTGCTTTTTCCATATAAATGATACTTTCTCTCCATCTTACTGTAGAATAAATTTGATCGATTAAAATTTTGTTAAATTTACTTGGATTTTCTTCAACAGCCGCGTTCACATTGTTTACTATTTGTATCGAAGGTTTTTTAAACAAAGTATTGTTTAATTTTTCTGACATTTTTTCTGCGGCAGATTTCATTAGTGAACAATGAAACGGCGCACTTACTTTCAGTGGAATTGTTTTTATGTTTTTTTCTTTTAAATTATTTAAAACAATTTTAATAGATTCTGTATCACCACTTATTATAACTTGTCCAGAAGCATTATCATTTGCAATTTCACAAACCCCTTTTTGATTTTTAATAAAATTTTTTACCTCTTCGGTCTTCAATCCAAGCACTGCAATCATTGCTCCCTCTCCTACTGGAACAGCATTTTGCATAGCTTTTCCTCGTTCATGTAACAAATAAATTGCATCGTCAAATTCTAAGGCACCAGAACACACTAAAGCACTGTATTCACCTAATGAATGCCCTGCAAAAAATTTAAATGAACTTAAATCAAAATTGAATTCGTCTTGTAAAGTTTTAAATATTGAATAACTTACAGTTAAAATGGCCGGTTGTGTATTTTGAGTTAGTTGAAGTTGATCAGATGGTCCTTCTAAAATAATTTTTGATATTGAAAATCCCAATTTTTCATCTGCTTTATCAAAAATGTTTTTTACGAGCTTAAAATTATTGTAGAATTCTGTTCCCATACCAACTATTTGAGAACCTTGACCTGGAAATAATAAAACGTTCATTTATTATAGTTTATTTGTCGATTATTTATATTGCTATAATCATTTATTATAGTATAAACCACTTTTTACAAATAATTAATTAACTGTTAATAAAACATATATGGCATTTTACGAAAATACTGTGGTAGCTAAACAAGATTTAGCTGAAAAGGAAATAAAAGATATAAAGGATAAGTATAATTCATTAATTAATAACTCTTCAGGAAAAGTAATTAAGATGGAAGACTGGGGATTGTTAAATTTAGCTAAAAAAATCAAAAAGTATAAAAAAGGTTTTTTTATTCACTATAAATTTGAGGGCAATGAAACTACATTGTCTGAAATAAAAAAAAAAATTAAAGTCGATAGATCAATAATTCGGCATTTAATAGTGAAATACAAAAAACTTGATACAGAAAATGAATTTTTTAAAATTAATAGCAAAAAATGAAAAGGAAGAATAAAAAATTTCAAAAGAGAAATGGAAATTCACTTAATAAATTAAGTTTATTTCAGAAGAATGATAGCAAGTTTTCGAAAAAATGTCCTCTTTCCGTTAAAAATGCGCCTGTAGTGGATTATAAAAATGTAGGTTTATTAAAAAAATATATTTCAGAAAATGGAAAAATAATTTCTTCGAAATTTACTTCGGTGTCTTTTAGTAAGCAAAAAAAGCTTACCAGAGAAATCAAAAGAGCGAAAACTTTAGGCTTATTATAATATGGATGTCATTTTATTAGAAAACGTGGTTAACCTAGGAAATATTGGAGACAAAGTAACTGTGAAAGATGGTTATGGAAGAAACTTTCTCTTAAAGTTTGGCAAGGCAATGAGATTTAATAAAGAGAATGAAGACTTAGTAAATAAAAAAAAAGCTGAACTTAACAAAAAAAATACTGAATTAAAAAACAAGTTCATAAAAATAGCAAATTTAGTTAATAATAAAACCATTGTTATTAATAAAGAAAGTAAAGAGAATGGTGATTTATATGGTTCGATTAAGCCTAAGGAAATTACAAATTTAATTAAAGATCAAATAAAAGCTGAAGTAAGCCCTTCTCAATTAATTTTGAAAGATGAACTAAATAAGATAGGTTTATTTAAAGCTAACATAAGCTTTCATTCTGAGGTTCAAGCCTCAATTTCTATCAAAATAGACAAAATTCAATCTAAATAACTTTTCCACAGAGCTTAGAAATAAGTGTAAAACTTTTTCTTTAAAGCGGTCAAACATAATTTATATTTAATGTATGAAGGAAATCAAATCTCTTCAAAACAATATAAATCTAAAACAGCCATCAAATTTAGAAGCTGAGCAAGCTTTATTGGGTTCGATATTAGTTAACAACGATATAATTGATGAAATTTCAACCATAATAAATTCCTCGATTTTTTATGATCCTGCGCATATTAAAATTTACGAAGTGATCGAAAATTTAAACAATAAAGGAATGATAGCTAATCCAATAACTTTAAAAAATTTTTTTGAAAAAGATAATATGTTGAATGATGTTGGTGGTACAGAATATTTAGTTAAGCTAACAAGATTTTCAGGATCCTCTAAACAAGCAGTAGATTATGCAAAAATAATTCATGAAATGTATTTACGAAGAGAATTAGTTCAAATCTCCGATAAATTATCTAATGATACTTTAAATGCTAATTCCGATGAACAAAATGCAGAAAATATAATTGAAAGCACAGAAAAATCTCTTTTTGACTTAGCCGAAAGAGGTAGTTTCTCTCAATCTTTCTTAAAGTTTAATCAAGCTCTAGATCAAACTATTGAAATGGCAACTTTAGCTATGCAAAATGATCAGGGTATCGTTGGTGTTCCTACCGGACTAACCGAATTGGATGAAAAATTAGGTGGGCTACATAAATCTGATTTAATTATTTTAGCTGGAAGACCTTCAATGGGTAAAACAGCTCTTGCAACTAACATTGCTTACAACGCAGCTCAAAATGTTTTGAAGCGACAAGAAAAATCATCAATAGCTTTTTTTTCTTTAGAAATGTCTTCTGAGCAATTATCAACTAGAATCTTATCTGAACAGGCAAGAATAAGATCTGATGACATAAGACGCGGTAAAGTTACTGAGGAAGAAATAAATAGATACATTGAAACTTCAAGAAATATTTACAATCTTCCGCTCTACATTGATGAAACACCAGCAATTACAATTGCAACATTAAGTAATAGATCTAGAAGAATTAAGAGATTATTTGGACTTAGTTTGATAGTCGTTGATTATATACAATTAATGAGATCAAGCTCTAATAGGAATGATGGAAGGGTTCAAGAAATTTCTGAAATAACACAAGGCCTGAAGGCCTTGGCAAAAGAACTTTCTGTGCCAGTGCTAGCTCTTTCCCAACTTTCGAGAGCAGTAGAGCAAAGGGATGATAAACAACCTCAATTAGCAGATTTAAGAGAGTCTGGATCTATTGAACAAGATGCTGACGTTGTTATGTTTGTATACAGAGAGGCTTATTATTTAGAGAGAAAACAACCGAAATTAGGGTCTATAGAACACGCAGAGTGGCAATCAAAAATGAATGATGTTAATGGTCTAGCAGATATTATTTTAGGAAAACAAAGACACGGTCCTACTGGTACTGTGAAGGTAGAGTTTGAGGGAATTTATACAAAATTCAAAGATTTAACCAAAAATTAACCCTAGTTTTTTCTTTAGTTATAATAAAATTAAGATATATCTGAAATGATCTAATGTTTTTAAGTATTTACAAAAAAATAATTATAGATTTTTCAAAAATAACACTTGTACTTTTATCAACTTTAGTAATTTTTTCTTTTTATCAAGCAAGGAACTTCAATTTAGATGCTTCATCTGATGCACTTTTACTTGATGGCGATCCTGACCTTAAATATTTGAGGGAAGTAAATGAAACTTACGGTTCTAAAGATTTTCTGGTACTAACCTATGCTCCTGTTTCGAGTTTCACCGAAAAAGAGACGATTTTAAATCTTCAATTGTTAAAGTCAAAAATTGAGAAATTATCTTGGGTAGATGGTGTAATAACTTTGATTGATGTGCCCTTGCTAAAGAGCACTGACGAAGGGCTGATGGAGAGGTTAAAAAATTATAAAACTTTGGCCTATCCAGAAATCGATAGGGAGAGAGGTTTTGATGAAATTATTAATAGTCCAATATATAAAAATTACGTTATCAGTGAAGATGGTAAAACTTCTGGAATAGTTGTCTATCTTAAGAAAGATGAAAGATTAGCGGAATATATAAAGATTAAAGACAAATATTTTGATCGATCAAATGATACAGGTTTATCAAAAGATGAAAAAATAAATTATAAAAAATTCATAAAAGAGTATGAAGAATACAAAAATTTATACAATATCAGAAATCACCAAAATATTGCAGAAATTAGAGATGTAATTAACAAATATGGTGAAAATGCTAAAATTCATTTAGGCGGGATACCAATGATAGCTGATGACATGATGAGTTATATTAAAAGTGACATAATTGTTTTTGGTATTGGTGTTTTTATTTTTATAATTTTAACTCTATGGTTAATTTTTAGAAAGTTAAAATGGGTTATGATGCCTTTATTAGGATGTGCAACCTCAGTGATTATTATGGTTGGGTTATTGGGATTACTTGGCTGGAAAGTGACCGTTATTTCCTCAAACTTTATAGCACTAATGCTTATATTAAATATGGCAATGAACATTCATATTACAGTAAGATATTTGCAGTTAAAAAAAGAGTTTTCTCAAATTACAAAGGAAGAAGCGGTGCTCAAAGCAAGTAGAAAAATGTTTCTTCCAATTTTATATACAGTGCTTACAACGATATGTGCATTTCTTTCCTTGGTCTTAAGTGGAATAAAACCGATTATTGATTTTGGATTAATGATGACTTTAGGGTTAATAGTTTCATTATTTGTTACTTTTTTATTATTACCCTCTTTGATAAATCTCTTTTCTTCAGATAATGAAATAAATATTAAAGATACTGATAAATCATTTATCACCTCTATTTTAGCCTCTTTTACAAAAAATAGTGGAATTTCAATTTTTGTTCTTACTATTGTAATTGTTGTATTTAGTGTGATTGGAATACTAAAGCTTGAAGTAGAAAACAGCTTTATTAATTATTTTGATAAAGAAACTGAAATTTATAAAGGTATGAAGAAGATCGATGATGATTTAGGTGGGACCACTCCTTTAAATATTATCTTGAAATTTCCTTCAAATACCAAGGAGAATAAAAAAGTTGAGGATGAGTTCGATGAATGGGAAGAAGAAAACTCATCTGAAGAAGATAAAGCTAAGTACTGGTTTACAAGAGATAAAATGGATAAAATAATTAAAGTTCATGATTATTTAGACTCGCTTCCTGAAATAGGAAAAGTGCTATCTTTTGGATCAATCTTAAGAGTAGCCGAGGATTTAAACAACAAAGAATTACAAAGCCTTGAAATAGCAGTTTTATATAGCAAAATTCCAGAAGCTATTAGAACTGAAATAATTTCACCTTACATTTCAGTTGAAAAAGATGAGGCAAGAATAAGTGTAAGAATTAAAGATTCTTTGAAAGACCTAAGGAGAAATGAACTTATCAAAAAAATTAATTTAGAAATTAATACTAAACTTGGTTTAGAAAAAAATGAGTACAAATTAGCGGGAGTTTTAATACTTTTTAATAATTTACTACAAAGCTTATTTAAATCCCAAATTCTAACTTTAGGTGTTGTAATATTAGGAATTTTTTTCATGTTTTTTGTTTTATTTAGAAACAGTGCTCTTTCTTTTATAGGTGTAGTTCCTAACTTTATTGCTGCTTTTTTTATTCTAGGTATTATTGGTTTGCTAAACATACCGTTAGACATGATGACCATTACTATTGCTGCAATTACAATTGGTATTGCTGTGGATAATAGCATTCATTATATTTACAGATTTAGAGAAGAATTTGAAAAAATTAAAGATTACAAAAAAACGTTAGATAAGTGTCACAGCACTGTAGGCGTAGCAATTTTAAATACTTCTATCACTATAGTTTTTGGTTTTTCAATCTTAATTTTATCAAATTTTATTCCGACTATATATTTTGGAATTTTTACTGGTATAGCCATGTTATTCGCAATGATTTCAGTTTTAACTTTGCTTCCAAAATTGATTATTTTCCTAAAGCCGTTTGGTAAAGAAGCAAACGATCTCCCATAATGGTAAATTTCTTAGAAAACTTTGTTAATGGAATAAACTTATTTGATATTTTTTTTTTAATAATCTTAATTTATTTTGTAATTCAATGCTTTTTAAAAGGTTTTTCTTTAAGTTTGATTTCATTTTTTAAATGGGTTTTATCTACAATAGTAACGATTATTCTGGTTCCAAAATTTCAACCTATAGTAAGTGAATATATAAAATCCGATTTTATCAATAATGTAGGATTAGGAGTGGCAATATTTATATTTACACTTTTCATAACTATACTAATTGGCAGAACTTTAAGCAAAGCAGTAACTTGGACTGGCGTTGGGTCAATTGATAAAGCTTTTGGTTTGTTATTTGGTTTTTTTAAAGGATATATTGTGTCTGTGTGTTTATTTTCTATTTTTAATTGGTTTTATCCATATCAAAATTGGGGTATATCAGCAGAAGATGCAGTTTCATTTAGTTTTATAAGTAAAGGCAGTGAAATATTGATTGAAGAATTTCCTTCAAGTGAAGATTTTATAGATACGAAAGAAAAAATTGAAAAAATTTAAATTAGATAAACTAAGAGAAGAATGTGGTATTTTTGGTATCTCGAACCATCAAGATGCATCGGCACTAGTAGCTCTAGGTTTGCACGCTTTGCAGCATAGAGGTCAAGAGGGTTGTGGTATAGTATCTTTTGATGGAAAAAATTATCATTCTGAAAAAAGACAGGGATTAGTCGGAGATCATTTTACTAATCCAGACATTTTGAAAAGATTGACTGGATTTTTTGCTATTGGTCACAATAGATACTCAACTACGGGAGAGACATCATTGAGAAATATACAGCCCTTTTTTGCAGATTTACATGTGGGAGGTTTAAGTGTTGCACATAATGGAAATTTAACTAATGCACTGCTCTTAAGAGATACATTAGTGAAAGAAGGGGCGATTTTCAGAACAACAAGTGACACTGAAACGATAGTCCAATTAATTGCAAAATCAAAAAGAAAGAAATTTGTCGATAAATTGATAGATACTTTATTTCAAATACAGGGAGGATATTCTCTAGTTTTAATGACAAATAAAAAACTTATTGGCGTTAGAGACCCGTTTGGAATTAGACCTTTGGTGATTGGTAAATTAAAAAACTCATATATATTTGCATCTGAAACATGTGCCTTAGATATCGTAGGAGCTACATTTATTAGAGAAGTTGAAAATGGTGAAATAGTAATAATAGAAAATAATGAATTAAATTCAGTAAAACCTTTTCCAAAGCAAAAACAAAGGCCCTGTGTTTTTGAGTATATATATTTTGCAAGACCAGATAGTTTGTTAAAAAATAAATGTGCTTATGAATACAGAAAAAATTTGGGCTCTGAACTTGCAAGAGAAACAGATATTAAAGCTGACTTTGTAGTTCCAGTTCCAGACTCTGGTGTGCCCGCTGCATTAGGTTATGCTGAACAATCGGGAAAGAGATTCGAATTAGGTTTAATTAGAAATCATTATGTTGGAAGAACTTTTATTGAACCAACACAGAATATAAGAAGTTTAGGTGTTAAACTTAAATTGAGCTCAACAAAATCTATTGTTAAGAACAAATCAATTATATTAATAGATGACTCTCTTGTTAGGGGAACTACCTGTCATAAAATAGTAAAAATGCTTTATGAAGCAGGAGCTCGTGAAGTTCATGTTAGGATCGCTTGTCCTCAAATAAAATTTCCAGACTTTTATGGAGTTGATATGCCTACCAAAGAAGAACTTTTAGCTCATGATAAAAATGAAAGAGAAATGTGCACATATATAAAAGCTAAAAGTTTAAAATTTTTAAGTTTGGACGGTCTCTATAAAGCTCTTATTAATGAAAAAAGAAATATGACGTATCCTCAATTTAGTGATCATTATTTCACTGGAGAGTATCCTGTCAAACCTTCGGATAACCTTCAAGGATTAAAAATCAAACAATTATCTCTTTTGAGTGGAAAATCGAGTAATTAATTTATAATTGAAATTCTATTTCCTCTATTTAAAAATATTAAAGAATTATCAATAATTATTGGATTAGAATTAATTTTCTCAGGTAATTTAGTAATTTCATCAATGCTGCCATTAGCATTTACTTTAACAATGTAAGAATTTTTTAAAAAGATAAATATTTTGTTATCAGCAAAGATAAGTTTTTTAAATTGAGCTTTTTTTTTCTTTATATTCAAAAATTCAGATATTTTTTGATTTATATTATATGAAAAAATAATATTTCCAGTTTTTAGTTCTGTTGCAATTAATAAATCGTTATCTAAAGTATATAAAATATTATTTGTTACTATTGGATTAAGTTGAGAAGAAAAACTCTTTTTAAAAATTGTAATACCAGAATTTGCATCTAGTATATAAAAATTATTATTAGCAGGAAAAAAAATTTTGTTTTTCTCTATAATTAATTTATTACTTGTAAATAAATTACTTGGGTTTATATCTGATGACTGATTTACATTTACAAACCAATTAATTTTCATTGATTGAATACTAAGTGAGTAAATTGATCCATAAGTATTTAAATAAAATAAATTATTTTTAAAAATTGCTAGGTTATTAGTAAATCTATTTTTAACTGAACTCTCCTCTGTAGGTATGATTTTTAAAGTTTCACCGTTTTTTTTATTTATAAAAAAGAGTGTATTTTTTTCATTTGCTAAAATTAGTTTATCTTTTGTAACCTTTATATTAGATCTAAAAGGAATTTTATAATTTTTTGCCCACAATATTTTATTTTTTTCATAATTGAATGAATAAATAAATCCAAGATTATCAGAGACATAAATAATATCGTCCTCAACAACGATATTTAAGATTTTTTTAATTTTCTTAAATTTTTTTTTGTAAAAGTTATACTTTGATTTAATTTTATTTTGATTAATTGAAAAGACAATTAAGTTTCCTTTTATGTCGTTCGTAATTAAGTTATTTTTTTTAAACAGAATATTTCCATTTATTTTGTTTTTAGTTAATTTTTTACTTTTAAAAAGAAGCTGATTTTCATGGTCATATTTAAAATTTTTTAAATTATTATTTTTTGAATAATAAATATCCTCCCATTCAAAATTAGTTATTATATTGTTTTTTTCAAATTTATAATTATTATTTAAAATAACTAATTTATTAAATTTTTTTTGTGTTGATGATATACTTTTAAATTCATCAAATTGCTTAATTTTCGTATTAGAATTTAGATCCTCATTTTTCCAAATACCAGATTTATTATCAAAGGAACAGTTGGTTAAAAAAAATAAAATTATCAATACATTAAATAATTTCATTAAATTATTTATTAAGAATTTCTTGTGCAATTGACTTTAAATTAGAGTTTTTATCAACTAATTGTTTTAATAAATTTTTTCCTTTTTGAATATCGGATACTTTAATTAAATATAAAGCTTTTTTAAAAATAATAAGGTCAACTTGTTCCTTTGATGTAATAGATTTTTCTAAAATTGTAAAATATTTCAAAATTTTATTTTTATCATTAATCAAATTTTTTTCTATAATTGTATTAAGAGATAGAATCGAATAAAATTCATTTTTACTTAATATAATTTCTTCAAATAGTTTTTTTGCATCATCATTTTTATTAGAAGATAGTTGTATACCTGCTTGTATATATTTTTCTGCAATTAAAATATTTTTTTGTTCGCTATTATATTTGTAAAATATTATTGAAATAATAATTATAAACAAAATTAGTATAAAAAAATATATTTTTTTTTTGTTATAGTTATAAAACGTTAAAATTTTTTGTTTTAAATCTATTTTATCTTGTACGTTTTGTTCCATTTAAAAAATTTTTAATTCTTGGAAATCTGTTTAATTTAACATCTCTAGTATATTTTTTTACAGCTTTTTCAATTATTCTGTTTAAGTTTACATATTTTTTTACAAATTTTGGATAAAAGCCGCTAATACCTAACATGTCGTCAGTAACTAATATTTGTCCATCACAAAAAGAAGATGATCCAATTCCAATTGAGGGTATTTTTAAACTTTTGGTAATAAGTTTAGCTGCATTAGGAGTTAAACATTCGAGGACGATCGAAAATGCTCCTGCTTTCTCGATTGCTAAAGCTTCTTTTAATAAAAGATTTGTTTCTTTTTTTGTTTGACCTTCCAATTTAAACTTTTTCTTAAACTGAGGTGTGTATCCAATATGTCCCATTACTGGAATTTTCTTTTTAGTCAGCGCTTGTATTATATTAAAATTTTTTTTGTTACTTTCTATTTTGACTGCTTCACAGCCAGTCTTTGAAAAAACTAATTTTACATTTTTCTCTGCAGATCTCACATTATTATAACTTCCTTTAGGCATATCAACTACTAGCAGAGATTTTTTAATCCCCATTTTTACACTCACAGTGTGTTGAATTATATTTTCTAATTTAATTTTATGAGTATTTTTATGTCCATATAAAACGCTTGCCATGGAATCTCCAACTAAAACTATATCAATATGTTTATCCAAAATTTTAGCAATACTTTTAGAGTAAGCTGTTAAGCTTACAATTTTAGATTTATTTTTTTTTGAAATTATTTTTTTTATTTTTATATTCATTATTCTAATTCAATAGTACTTGGTGGTTTTGAAGTAATATCATAGACTACCCTATTAATTCCTCGGACATTATTAATTATTTTATTTGATATACTATCTATAAAACTTTTTGGAAAACTAAAATAATCTGCTGTCATACCATCTTCTGATGTAACGGCTCTTAATAAACATATATTTTCATATGTTCTTGAGTCTCCCATTACTCCAACAGTTTTAATTGGCAATAATGCAGCATAAGCCTGCCATATTTTATGATATAGACCATATTTAACTAACTCATTAATAAAAATATCATCAGCCTCTTGAAGTATCCTTACTCTCTCAGACGTTATACTGCCAACAATTCTTATACCCAAACCTGGACCTGGAAATGGATGTTTTAAATTAATATTTTTATCTAAACCTAGAGATTTTCCTAAAATTCTTACCTCGTCCTTGAAAAATTCTTTAAGTGGTTCAAGTAATTTTAAATTCATATTTTTCGGTAGACCACCAACATTATGATGAGATTTTATTTTTGACGATTTGCTTCCACTTGAAGACCTGCTCTCAATTATGTCAGGGTAAAGAGTGCCTTGAGCTAAAAATTTTAATCTTTTATATTTTTTTGACTCTTTTTCAAAGATTTTGATAAATAAATTTCCAATAATTTTTCTTTTTTTTTCAGGGTTTGAAATATTTTTTAATTTACTAAAAAAAATATTAGAAGCATTTATTAATTTAACGTTTAGATTATATTTTTTTTTAAAGATTTTATAGGTATATCTAAATTCATTTTTCCTCATCAATCCTGTATCTACCATGATACATATTAAATTTTTTTTAATTGCTTGATTAACTAGTAATGCAACAACACTACTATCCACGCCGCCTGAAAGAGCGCATATAACCTTATCTGTTTTTACGATTTCTTTGATTTCTCTAATCAATCTTTTTTTTTGCGATATTATATTCCATCTTTTTTTTATCTTACAAATTAAAAACAAAAAATTTTTAAAAATCTGTATTCCGTTATCTGTATGCGTTACCTCAGGATGAAACTGGACACCAAAAAAATTTTTCTTTATGTTTTCAATAATTGTAAATTTTGAGTCTTTTGTAGATGCAATCATTTTAAAATTTTTTGGTAATTTTACTACTGCATCTTCATGGCTCATCCAAACAACTTTTCTAGTATTTAAAAAATTATTTATTAAAGGAGAGGATTTTTTTTTAAATAAAATAGCCCTACCAAATTCTCTTTTTTTTTTGGAAGATTTAATTTTTCCTCCAAATAATTTTGATATTAGTTGTAAACCATAACATATACCTAATATTGGTATTTTTTTTTTAAATACTTCTTTGGGAACACTTTGAAATTTTTTATTTGTAACAGTCGAAGGACCACCAGAAAATATTAATCCTTTAATATTACGATATTCTTTAATTTTATTAAGTTTTTGTGGCGTTATTATCTCTGAATAAACACCTAATTCTCTTATTCTTCTTGCAATCAATTTTGTTACTTGGGAACCAAAATCAATAATTAATATCTTTTCTTTATCTTTATGAAATTGCATTTATTTTTTTGATAAATTTTCAATTTCAATTCTTAATTTATCACTTTTACTGCAAAAATTATTACAAATTAGTTTTAATTTTTTATTCAGTTCTCTACTTTTTTGATAATCTGAAGATGACAATTTTAATTTAGCTAAATTATAAATTGCTTCCTCATTTTTAGGATTTAATAACATAACGGTATTTAAATTTTGTTCTTCTAAAATTTTTTTTTTCTGTTTATTAAATATCTTTGATAAATATAAATACGATATTTCACTTTTAGGATTAAAAACTATATCTTGTTCAAATTTAAATCTAGCATCATCGAATTTTTTTTTGTTGAATAATTTAATGCCTTCTTGAATGTATTCTGATTTCGCGAATGAAATACTTGGTAAAAAAAATATTAGGAGTAAAATATTAAGAAACTTTTTTATCATAACTTAAAATTAATTGTTTTTTGCGTAATCTCCACACTATGTACCATGCTTTCATAAAATCCTGCTTTAGTAATTTTAATAAATTTCGCTTTTTTATTTATTTCTTCTAAATTTTTTGCTCCAATATAACCCATTGAAGACCTCAATCCACCTTGCAACTGATAAATAATTTTTGATACTTTTCCCTTATATTCCACTCTACCCTCTACACCCTCTGGAACAAATTTTGACTTATCTTTAAATTTTTTTTGAAAGTATCTATTTGCTGAACCAGCTGACATTGCTCCAATTGAACCCATCCCCCTATACTGCTTGTAAGTCTTTCCTTTGAATTTGAATTTTTTTCCTGGACTTTCATCAGTTCCAGCAAAAATAGAACCCATCATAATTGCGTCGGCTCCAGCAGCTAAAGCTTTAGCAATATCTCCAGAAAATTTAATTCCACCATCAGAAATAATTTTGATTTTTTTTCTATTTAATGCTTTTTTAACTTCCATTATTGCAGATATTTGTGGAACACCTATGCCAGCCACCATTCTTGTAGTGCAAATTGAACCTGGTCCTATCCCGACTTTTATAATGTCTGCACCGGCATTATATAATCTTTTCGCTGCTTCCCCTGTTGCAATATTTCCTACACAAACAGGAATTTTTTTTATGGTTTTTTTTAATTTGGACAGAGTTACAAGAACTTTTTCACTATGCCCATGAGCTGTATCAATAACAATTAAATCTACTCCATTTGCCACTAACGATCTGGCTCTATCTAAATCTTCCATATTGGTTCCTATGGCAGCTCCAACAATAAGATTTTTGTTTTTAACTTTTTTAACTTCATTAGATTGATTTTTTATCTTTAAATTTCTATGAATAATTCCCATTCCCCCTTCTTTTGCAATAGCAATAGCCATATTAGACTCGGTTACTGTGTCCATTGCAGAAGTTAAAAAAGGAACTCTAAGATTAATTTTTTTGGTTAATTTTAAAAAAATATTTGTATTTGAGGGAAGCACGTTTGAATACTTCGGTAAAAGTAAAACATCGTCAAAGGTTAATGCTTCTTTAATGTTATCCATATAAACTTATATACGATTATTAAAATTTATAAAGACTTTAAAACTTCACAGTGTAAATAAGTTTCCTTTGACTCTTTTCTTGAGGACTTAGGTTTAAAAAAATTAACTTTTTTAAATATAGATTTTGCAAGGTTTTTAACCTCTATAAAGTCATCTCCCATAAAAAGTTTTGAAACTAATACACCTTTTGGTTTAAGTATATCTTTTGAAAAGTGAATAATATCAATACATAATTGGTTTGTTCTTATAGAGTCTAATGATTTATTACCCGTTGTATTAGCAGCCATATCTGAGATAATAACGTCTAAATTTTTATCAAAATAGTTTATTATTTTTGTTTTTGTATCTATTTCCATAATATCGCCTTTTAAAAATTTAACATTTTTTAATATCTCCATATCTATAAGATCTACTGACATAATTTTACCTGAAGTAATTAATTTTGCAGCAACTTGAGACCATCCTCCTGGGCTAGATCCTAGGTCAAGTAAGTTGGTATTGCTTCTAATAAACTCATATTTTTTATTTAATTCTATTAATTTAAATGAAGCCCTTGAACGATATCCAAGAGTTTTAGATTTTTTGAAAAATTGATCTCTGTGTTGTTTAATTTTCCAAGAATTACTTTTTTTAATTCTTTTAGATTTTTGCATTATAAAATATCTTCATGATTATCATCGGATATTTTTTCTGATTTCTTTTTATTTTGGTTGTTGTAAATTATTATGCTAATTGGAATTGATATAAGATATATAAGCCCAAAAATAAGTAGTGTTTCAAGAGTATAAAATAATAGGGCAATAAAAACTACGCCTATACCTAGCAATAAAAAAACTGTTGCTTTTGGTGATATTGAAATCTTTTTAAGTGCTAGTGTTGGAATTTTACTTACTAAAAGAATAGCTATTAAAACTGTTAAGTAAGGTGTAAACTGTTTAATATCTAAACCAACATCCAATTTTGTTAATTCATAAATTAGAGGCATTAAAATTAATAATCCTCCTGCTGGAGACGGTATTCCTTCAAAAAAATTATTTTTCCATTCTTGCGTTTCTTCAATCCTGGTAAGATTAAATCTTGCTAATCTGAGAACGCAACAAACAGAATAAATTAAAGTTATAGCCCAACCTAATTTTCCATAATTATTTAATTCCCAAAAATATAAAATAAAAACTGGTGCGATACCAAAACTTACAAAATCAGTTAAAGAGTCCAGTTCTTTCCCAAATTCCGAAGTACCTTTAATTAGTCTAGCAATTCTTCCGTCCAATGCATCTAAAATGGCAGCAAATAAAATTAAAGTTACAGCTAAACTAAAGTTGCCATCAATTGAAAATTTGATTGAGCTAATACCTAAACAGACTCCTGCTAATGTGAGAATATTAGGTAATAGGTACCTTGTTTTTTTTGATGAAACTAATTTAAATTTTTTATTCTCTTCCATTATGTGGATGCTAATAAACTTTCTCCAGCTACAACGTTTTGACCTAGTTTAGCTAATACTTTTTTATTTTTAAAAAAAATATCAACTCTACTTCCAAATCTGATCATTCCAATTCTGTCACCCTGTTTCAGTTCTTGACCTTGTTCAACTTCACAAACTATTCTCCTAGCGATCAGTCCTGCAATCTGAACAATTATTATTTCCTCACCATTATTTAATTTTATTTTAAAATAATTTCTTTCATTTTCTTCACT
>CEQY01201684.1_pt1 | contig 30328 bp, 33 predicted proteins | sample 361391 | NCBI WGS metagenome assembly CEQY01 (sample SAMEA2621075, study PRJEB7988) | marine metagenome | isolation source: saline water (ENVO:00002010), including | reverse complement strand
TGCTTGGATTTGCACTTATGGAATCCTAGGCCCTCTTATGCGCCTTTTTGGAGACAAGGGACATCTTCATCAAAAAAAGAAACATTCAAGTCACTCATTTGCAAAGATTTATATTAATTTTTTATATCGCTATAAGAGGTCTATAAGTCTTTTTTCACTTTTTTTATTTTGTGCCTGCTTTTATGGGATAAGATACTTAGAAATAAACTTGGATCCACATGTTCAATTTCCACACGAACATGTCTTCTCAAAATCTATGAGGATTTTCAAAAGGCATTTTCCTTCGACCACTCAGGCGGAGATTATGATCCCAACTGAAAATGCAAAAGATCCCCTTTTCTTAGCCAAAGTAGATAAGCTTCAAAATTGGCTAGAAGCCAAAGACTATATTCATAGTACTATCTCAATAAATGATATTATTAAAAAAGTTAATCATGTTGTCTTTCTTGATCCTCCAAATACTTTGCCAGATAACGAGGATAGAATTGGACAAGGGCTTCTTTTTTATACTCTAGGTTTACCCCCAGGAAGAGATTTAAACAATCGTCTAAGTCTCTCAAATGATGCTGTTAGAATTACAATTAACTGGGAGCTGATTAAAACTAAAGACGTTATGGATCATATGACCCTTATTAAGGACAAAGCTGTCGAACTAGGTCTTACGACAGCCTTCGTAACCGGAAAAACTCCTCTTTTTCATAGCATCACACCCTATGTTGTCGAATCATTTATTGAATCTTTTGCGATTGCACTTTTCATGATTACTATTATTCTTATTCTTGTCCTCAAATCAGTTACATTAGGACTATTAGCTTTAATCCCTAATCTTTATCCTCTTGCAATCTCTGCTGGTCTTTTTGCCTTTTCGGGAGAATATATTGATGTGGCCACGGTACTGGTTGCAAGTATCTGTTTAAGCATTGCCGTAGATGACAGTATTCATTTTCTTGTGGAGTTTAGAAAATCAAAAGACCTAGGGTTAAGTACACATAATGCGCTAGAAAAAGTATTCGCAAACACAGCGCCATCATTAATTAATACTACGACTCTCATTGCAATCGGTTTTGGAGCCCTATGCTTGGCTGATTACTTACCTAATGTAAAGTTCGGTTTTCTTACTAGCCTAACATTGATTATAGCACTCATTGCAGATCTATTTATTCTACCGGCGATACTAATTTGGCTAGATCAGGCGAAAAAGACGCTATGATTTCACCCAAAAGCCTGTCTGTTTCTTCTTTTCTTTGAGACGAAGTTGAACTTGCCACAGGCCATGAGGTAAAAAGAAAAGAATGATCCCCCTTAAACTCAATATTTCTGACTTTCAAGAATGGAATTTGCTGTTGTTCCCTAGATACAAGGCCATCACTTTCTAAGGCATAAAGATTTTCATAATAAGAAAACCCCAATTTAAGAATATGAGCCAGTCTTTTGTCCTTTTGATGGACACTTATTATATTCAATAATCTTCTCTCTAAAAGTCCTCTTTCTTGTTCAGACAGCCTATCTACCAAAGTCTTAAATTCCTCATACATGGCACCTGTCCTTAGATCGTTTATAGCGGGGATATGTTTTAGAAGTTTCCCCGAGAAAGAATAAAAGGAAGAAGTCTTTTCTACTTTTCCTAAAAGAATTTCAATTAATGAGGAGCCTAAAAAGCTTCCTTGAATAAACGCTATACCTAGCACCTTCGATTTAAAGATTTCATTTTCAATAAGAGCTAAGTATAAACACTCCTGGCATCCTTTACTATGAGCAATGACAACAACTGGCTTTTTATTTTTCTGATATATTAGTTTGATTTTATTGAGAATCTTTTGAGCATTATGAGAAGTCTTATTTGGACTAGGGGGCATATAACGATAGCAATGAGGATTTTTATATTCCTTTTTTATATAATCTATATTTGTCTTAAAATAAGACCCTCCTCCCGGAAGACTTAAGACTTCACCCAGAATTCCACCTACAAAGAGAAATTGAACTGACTGTACAAATGTCTGCCTATTCATGATCCAAAAGCTCGGGGGAATCAAAATAGCGTTTCAATTCTTTAGAAAGAAGTGATCCCCTGTATCCATCCAGAATTCTATGATCAAACGTTATACATAAACTTACTATTTTCCTTGTCTCTAACTCGCCCTTCTCATTGCAAACGGGCTCAAATCTCACTTTCCCAAGAGCACAAATAATTGGGACATGAGTATAGGGAGCTAAGGGAACGAATGCACTATCAAAACCTAGGCTTCCGATATTGGTTATCATCATGCCGCCAAATGGATCCTTTGGCATTCCTAGAGATTTTACATAAATATTAAGTTGATAAATAATGAATTGAATTAAATCTAATACCCATTTTGACAATTGTACAGGAACTAAACTCCAGCTATGTTTAATTTTTTTAAAGGTTTTATCTTCTTTAGAACGAATATCTTTAGCTGCTCCTGAAAGTTCCTTTGCAATTTCTTGCACAGTCTTTTTATCGACTTCCTTTAGACAGGTTCCCGAAAGATCTGCCTTATCTGCAATATGAAAAAAAATATTCGCTTGATTCCTAAAGTAAATTTTTGAAAACCGGAGCATGACATTGACGTCAGGATATTTCTTTAAAATTCTCCCCATAACAGCTCCCACAAAGTGAGTGATTGTTATTTTAAAGTCAGCTCCTTGATTTTTCTTTTCGATATAAGAAAGAGCCTTTTCAACTGGGAGCTTGATCTCACAATAAACCTGAGAGTCTCCATTAATCCTCCACGAGCCAATGGTAATCTTATCCCATGCACTCAGCTTTCTTTTAGGAGTTAATGAGACATTCTCTCTCACTTATTTACAATCCTCAGGGCAGTTACATTTACTCTCATTATTTCTATCACATGTGCCATCGCCACACTTAATACAAGAATAAATATATCCTCCTGCAATGCCTTTACCGCAAACATCGACAGAAGTACGATCAACTAAACCTTTACAGCATTTTCGTTTTAGATCTTTAATCGGAAGCTCCCCAGCCTGTTGTGCTGACTCTCCCAGCTCTAAACAAGTGTCATTTTTTGAGAGATCGATTTGAGGCCTAGGTAAACCGCTATTTGAGTTTTCATAGTTTTTTTCAAAGCCTGGAGCAGGTAGGTTCTTTTGCTGGATATTTTCTTTCTTTTTAACTTTTTTTTCTTCTTTTCTATTACAACCACATCCAACCACAATTGACGATATAAGAACTAATATAAGCCAATTTCTCATAGCAACACTCCTCTCATTAATATGACTAAATTTATTGTAGCATTCCCTTAGATAAAAAAATAGAGTTCTGGATTAGCCTAGTATCTCTTTATAGATTTTCAAAGTCTGCTTCGCAGTGATTTCTCGAGTAAAATGCTCTTTTACGTTCTGATAGGCATTTTCAATCAATTTGCTTCGAGTGTTTTGATCCGAAATCATTTTTCTCAATTGGCTACTAAGCTCATCTACAGAACCTATATTTGCCAAATATCCCGTCTTATTATCAATTACGATTTCAGGAATCCCCCCAGCTCGGGTAGAAACAATGGGAATTCTACATATCATAGCATCTAATAACGAAGTTCCTAAGCCTTCCGTTTCACTAGTCATGAGAAAATAATCTAGTGATTTAAGGTAGCATTGAATATCAGGTAAAAACCCAGTGAAGAATAAATTAGAAAGGTCTTTTCCATACTCTTGAAGTTCTGACTTTAATGGACCGTCACCGATAATGACGAAGTTTTGTTCTGGAAAATTTTTTGCGACATCAATAAAAGTAAAATAGTCTTTATGAGGTGCTAGTGCAGAACAATTCCCAATCAAAGGCGCATTTCTTGCCAACCCAATGATGTCTCTTAAGTCTTTTTGCTTACCATCAAACCTGCTCGTATCAATTCCTGAATAAACTGTTTGAACTCTATTGGGCTCCTTGACCGCCCCCCTTGTAATCTCTGTAATCTTATTTGAGACACAAAGTATTCTCTTGATATTTGAATGATTGAATTTTCGAAGTGACTTAACTGGAAAATCCGTTCTTTTGGAGACAATGATTGGAGTCTTCCCTCCCCAAACAGAAGCTAAATAGGCAACGGTATGAGCATTAGCCGTGTGAGTATGAATGATATCAAAGTCTTTCATGAGCCTTTTCAATTTTAGGCTACTACTAAGATTAAGGCCTCCATAGGCTGCTTCCCAAGCTTCGAAATTTTCCGCCTTTAATCTTTTATAAGCTTCAGACGACTTTCTTGCTAATAATGAACTTTTTACTCCTTCATTATTTAATATTTTCATCAGGGAAGCCATTTGCTGTTCACCACCTCGCCATGACTTTTCTGAGTTTACATGAAGAACTTTCACAGATTTTCATCCTTAGCAGAATTCATTAAGGATTTAATTTTCTCAATAAGGATACGGAATTTAGGCCCCTGTGAAGCTAACTCTTGATGAAGACTTTCAACCTTTTTGATAAAAGGAGCTTTTTTAGGATGATGAACTTTCATTCCAAGTTCATTTTCTATTTTCTGCATTTCTTTATATATTTCTTCGGCCCAATACTTTCGTTGCTGGCCTTGAGAGTAAAGTGCCGCCTCTTTTACCCACTTTCTTTCTTCAAGGTCTAATACATGCCACAATTTTGCCGACATAACCAAAACATCAGGCATCATAGCATGCTCATCCAAGCTATAATGTTTCACAACTTCTCCATGTTTTTTAGTTGTTAAGGCAAAAACATTATTTTCAGCTCCATCGATCACGTTTTGTTGAAGAGCGGTATAAACCTCACCATAGGGCATTGGAGTTGGTGAGCCTCCCATAGCCTTTAGCATTCTAATGGCTGATTGAGATCCCATGACTCGAATTTTCAAACCTTCAATATCTTGAGGAGAAAGAATTGGTTTACTAGCATAAAAACTTCTAGCCCCTGCATCATAAAAAGCGAGACCCTGCATTTTATTTTTCTGCAAGACATTTAAGAGTGTTTGACCTACTTCACCGTCAAGAACTTCAAAATAATGGCTCGTAGATTCAAAAATATAGGGTAGATTGATAACCGCCCAGAGAGGACTAAAGTTTTCTAGATTGCTTGAGGAAACTTTAGTGAAGTCCAAAGCACCGACTTGAATTAATTCGAGAACTTCTCTTTCACGTCCAAGAATTTCACTTGGATAAACCTTTACTTCATACTTTCCTAAGCTTAAGTCGTTTAGCTTAGTTGAAAAGTCAACAAGCCCTCGATGCACCGGATGACCTTGCGGATTATTATGGGCGAGGACTAGTTTTTTTGATGAGCCGAATCCTGGAAAGAATCGTAGAAAGAAAAAACTAATCAGAATAAATACGACTAAAATAATTTTCATAGAAGACCCATCCACTTGGGAAGCATAAGACTTAAATCTTCCCAAAGTATGACCACAAGAAGATCAAAAATTAAAATAAGATAAAGGGGAAGAAGCTTCTTAATAACCTCATGAATTTTTACACCTGCAACAGAACAACCTATAAAAAGTGCACTCCCTACCGGAGGAGTACAAATTCCAATTGAGAGATTAAAGATCATTATGATTCCAAAATGAACAGGATCAAAACCAAGAGATGTTACAACAGGTAAAAAAATAGGAGTAAAAATAAGAACCGCCGGTGTAAAATCTAAAAAAGTACCCACTATCAAGAGAACAAAATTTATCGCCAGTATAATCACCCACGGTTCATTAGATATAGATAATAAAGTACTTGAAATAAACTGAGGAACATTCGCCATCGTCATAACCCATGACATAACCGAGGATGCACTGACCAAGAGAAGAACAATACTCGATGACTTGGCACTTTCACAAAGAACCTTAAAGAGTTTTTCTCGATCCATCGACTTATAAATATAAGCCAAGACTAAACTATATAAAACAGCGACGGCGGACGCTTCGGTGGCCGTAAAAACACCACCTATAATTCCACCAATAACTAAAAAGACCAAAAACAAGGAAGGAAGAGCGTCAACAATCGTTTTCCCGACCTTCAATGAAAGTGTCTCTCTACTTCCCTTTGCAAGGAATATAGAAACTAATATCAGCGATAAACCTAATAGTAGGCCTGGCAAATATCCTGCGACAAAGAGTGCAGCAATTGATGTGCCCCCGCTCACAAGTGAAAATAGTATCAAAACATTTGAAGGTGGTATTAATAGTCCAGCGGTACAGGAAGTTATATTTACAGCTGCCGCATATCTCATATCATAGCCTTCTTTTTTTTGAATCGGAGACATAATACTGCCTACAGCTGCTGCAGAAGACACAGCTGAACCACTAATGGCTCCAAAAAATGTATTGGCCAAAATATTAGTATGAGTTAATGAGCCCGGAAGAAATCCAGTAACCAATCTCGAGAGATTAATTAATCTCAGAGCAATGCCCCCTGTATTCATGATATTTCCAGCTAAAATAAAAAAGGGAATAGCTAGTAAACCAAAACTATCAAGCGAGTTTAACATCTTTTGGGCCATGATAAGAGCAGCTTTTTCGGCAGGAAATAAGTGTAGAAGAGAGAAGAAACTCGCTAGAGCAACTCCCACAGATATTGGCAATCCAATAATGAGAAAGATGGCAAAACTAGTGAAAAGAGTGAGTATAATTGCCATCTCCATTTAAGCATTCCCCTCTAAAAAGTCTTTCGCTGCATAATAAATGATGAGGATGCCGTTTAAGGGAGCTGCTAAATAAATAAGTCCCATCGGAATTTCGAGAACAGCCGTTTTCTGTCCTAAAGTAAAAATTGTATATACTAAGTTTGTCCCCCCGAAAAAGAGAATCATCCCTAAAAATATAACCAAAAGAGAAACAAAGCTTCTAAGAGGTATTTTACTCTCGTATTTCTCCAAAAATAATTCAAAAGCTAGATGCCCTTTTTCTATAAAGGTATAAGTGGCTCCAAAAAAGATCAGCCAAATGAGTAAAAATCTCGCTAGCTCTTCAGTTACCGTAGAGGGGTCTGCTAAAACATAGCGAGAGAAGACTTGCCAAGATACCATAAGGATTAAACTTACAAACAAAAAGGCTAAAAAATACTCTAAACCTCTTTTTAGACTAAGCATGTGCGATCTCCGAGGAAGGTAATCCGCCTTTAGTTTGAACCTGTAAGCTGGCAATCTTTGTCGCAAAACTCGCTGCTTTATCAATATCGTTTGAGTCCATAAATTCTTTTAGAAAAGCTCCTGCGTAGGCATCACCGGCTCCCGTTGTATCTACCGCCTGAACATTTAGAGCGGGGTAATTTTTAGATTCCCCATCAGTACTGACTTCACTACCTAACATTCCCTTTCTTAAGACTGTAAAGGAATGTTTTAGATCTTTAAGAACGTCTAGATCATCTTCAGAGAGAAAAAGAATATCAATATAAGGAATTAACTCTTTTAAAAAAGCATGAGCTTTTTCAATCTCCCAAAGTGAGGCTCTATAATTACAATCAAAAGCTGTCTTGATCCCTTTTGTTTTCGCCTCCTTAAAAGTCTTAAGAACTGCGTCTCTACAGGTTTCAGAGATAGCGGCAGTAATACCAGAATTAAATATCAAATCACAGTCATAAAAATCATTTGGTAAGTCATCATATTTTAAATAGGAAGCCGCTGAGTTTTTTCGATAATATTGAAAAAGACGTTCTCCATTATCTTTATTCTTTATAAAATAGACCCCATTATTTCCACTAGATTCTATGACATAAGTCCTCAATGGAAGAGTCTGAAACACTTTTTTATAATCAGAAATAAATATGTCTTCAGCTATACGCATGTAATAAGTCGTTTCTGCTCCCAGAAAAGCTGTCACAGCTGATACATTTAAAGTGTCACCTGCAATAGAACGGTTAAAGTCAGAATCAAATTCCACCATGGCTTCGCCAAAAACGCTTATCCGCATTTAATTTGACTCCACTTTTCTGCCTCAGCCTGCATGAGATCATACGAGCCAGATTGCATCCATTCTTTTTTGGCAAGATTAGAGCCAGCACACACGGCCTTAGCTCCCGCATCTATAACCTCTTGAGCATTTTCAAGTTTAATACCACCGGTCACGATGAGATTTAAAAAAGGCAGAGGCGCTAAAATCGATTTCACTCCAGCGGCTAGATACAAAGAACCGGGAAATAGCTTTTGAACTTCAAAACCTTTCTTTGCAATTTTGACTAACTCAGATGGAGTGGACCCTGCTGGCACATAGAATTTATATGATGATCTATAATATTCCATAAGATTTTCTTCGGTGTGAGGTGAAACAATAAAATCTGCCTCAGGAATATCGGTCGCTCTAGCATCACCCAGACTGGTGATGGTTCCAAAACCCAAACAAAGATCAGGATATTTTTCCTTGGCTTCTTTAAGCACTGTTACAGCATCCGGAGTAGAAAGCGTCACTTCTATAATTCTAAGGCCTCCCTTATAACAAGCCTCAATGCTTTTCATCGCTGAATCTTTATCTAGCGCTCTTAGCACAACTAAAACAGGATTTGGTTTCAGCGCCTCATAAAAATCGTTCGCATCTTTCATCATACACCTTTAAAAAATATTCGTTTTGCAATTCCGTTTCAGGAATTACCTGGGTAAGTTGTTTAAGAAAATCTCGAGGACTTTCTGTTAAACTTAATTGATCCGCAATAGGATCATAGATTTTCTCACCACATTTTAACTTTCGATACAGAAATAAAGCCCAGTGACAAAACCCTTTTTGAATTATGGGTGTATCTGGATTTTCAGCCCGCACCGGTAGCCATCGTTGAGGAATTTTTTGACTTCCATCCATTGCTATTTGCTCTAATTGATGTTTGAGAGACGGGTTTTCAAAGCGCTCAATCAACTGATTTTTATAATTGATAAAGAAATCCTTATCGATTGATTTTAATGTGGGAAAGACCTCCTTCATATAGAGATCTTTTATATCTGCTCTTATTTCCTCATCGGCTATAGCCTGATCTACCGTATTGTAATTTTTAAGTCTACCGAGATAGGTTAAATAAGTATGAGATCCATTAAGAGTGCGAAGTTTTAAATGTTCAAAAGGTTCAATGTCATCTACCCACTGAACTCCAGGCCACTCCGGTTTTAGAGAAGAAAATTTATCTTCTATACACCATTGAGAAAAGCTTTCCGTCAGAATAACGAGGGGATCAAATTCATAGTTTTTTAAAGCTTCTGTTTTTTCCTCTTTACTAGTTTTAGGTATGATTCTATCCACCATAGTATTAGGACACTGAATTTCTCTTTTAAACCATTCAAGCGCTGGTGAAGAGCTAGATTCGAGATATTCACTTAAAGCTGATTTTAGAACATCACCATTAAAGGAAACATTATCACAACTCAAAAGCGTAAAAGGTTTTTTATGCGAGTTGAATCTTTTCTCGATGGCCAGTGCAATTAATCCAATTGCGGTCTTCTTCTCACTCTGTTCTAAGTCAGACCTTATTTCCGGATGATTAGAGACCAGTTTTTTTTGAGAAAAATCAAAACAATATCCCTTTTCAGTTATCGTGAAGCTCACGATTTCGAGATCTTCAGAACATAAGATCTCAACTATTCGCTGGTAATCTTCTCCAAGAAATAAACTTTCTTTGACGCAGTCGATTTTTTGAATTTGAGATCCATTTTTATCTCTTGAAAGGACATGATAAATATTTTCCTGAGCTCTCATTTGTCTCACAGAGGTATCTGTTCTCATGCTGACAGCTGCTATGTTCCAAGTTTCACGACTGTTTTGAGTATAAACAGCCTGGTGTCCTCTAAAGAACTGTCCTAGACCTAAATGGAGTTGATGAATGATTTGACTCATAAGTTATAAGCTTTTTTCGGAAGGTGATAAGTAAGATCTTGAATGAGTTTAAAGGCTGCTTTCTCAGTCAATCTATGTTCAAGAACAAGCTTACTAATAAAATGGCAATCCACCCTCCTAGCAACATCATGCCTTGCTGGAATTGAAAAGAAAGCCCTCGTATCGTCATTAAATCCAACGGTATTATAAAAACCGGCAGTTTCCATGGTTCTCTCACGAAAGCGCATCATGCCTTCAAAACTGTCGTGAAACCACCAAGCGGGTCCAAGCTTTAGTGCTGGGTAATGTCCAGCAAGTGGAGCAAGTTCACTTGAGTAGCGAGACTCGTCTAAAGTGAAAATGATAAGCTTCATGTCTTTTTCATTTCCTACTGTGTTTAATAAATCTTTAAGTGCGTGTGTGTATTCTGTGGATTGAGGAATATCAGCCCCTACATCCCGGCCAAATTTTTGGAATAAGTAATGATTATGATTACGATGAGAGCCTGGATGAATTTGCATGACAAGTCCATCGTCTAATGACATCTTCGCCATCTCAACTAACATAGCCGCTCTAAATTGTTCCGCTTCACTTGGTGTGAGACTACTTTTCAAAGCTTTATCTAAAAGGGCTTGCAATTGATTTTCACTTAAATTCAGAGTCCAAGCGGTTGCATGTCCGTGATCAGTTGCGGTTGTACCTTTTGTTTTAAAAAACTCTCTTCGCATTTTCAAAGCATTTAGATAGCCTTTAACTAATGAGACGTTTTCACCGGTTTGCACGCTTAAGGTTTCCATATGTGAAGCAAAGTCTTCATGTTCAGGATCAGTTAATCTATCTGGTCTAAAAGTTGGGATCACTTTTTTATGAGTATGTTGGTGAAGTTCATCTATAGCATCATCTGTGGTTGCAATAAGCTCAATATTGAAGCGTTCCAATAGAGCGTTAGGCTTAAATTCATCAGTGCCCAATTGCCGATTGATTTCATGGTAGAAGTTCATCGCATTTTCACCATTTAATTCTTCTTTGAGACCAAAGACCTCTGAGAAAACATGATTAAGCCAAATCCAAGAAGGTGTTCCCCAAAATAAATGTAGATGGCTTGCAAAAGTTTTCCAGGCAAGCTCCATAGCCTGAGAGTCCGAGTCCAATCCTCGTCCCATCGTTTCAAGATCAATTCCTTGTGAATAAAACATTCGAAGCAAGTAATGATCTGGAGTGAGAAGAAGAGAGGTCGCATTAGCAAAGTTTTGATTCGTATGAAACCAGGTCGGATCCGTATGCCCATGAGGACTTATAATTGGTAAGTCTTTAATTGTTTCGTAAAGATTTCTGGCGAGTTTTCTCTGGTCCCCGTTCACTGGAAATAGACGGTCGGGGTGATTGATCTCATGCATAATATACCCTTTAAAGCAGTTTAATGAGCGAGAATTTTCTTGTCAATTTTACGACTGAATTGGAAACTGATAGTGAACCAGGGAGAATACCAGTGAAAATAACTCAAGCAAAAGTCATAGTGACTTGCCCAGATAGAAATTTTGTTACCTTAAAAATTGAAACCGATGAAGGTATTTACGGAATAGGCGATGCCACCTTAAATGGACGTGAATTATCTGTCGCAAGCTATCTCTCAGATCATGTAATCCCTTGTTTAATTGGAAGAGATGCTGGTCAAATTGAAGACATTTGGCAATACCTCTACCGAGGAGCTTATTGGCGTAGAGGTCCTGTGACAATGTCTGCTATTGCTGCTGTAGATACTGCCCTTTGGGATATTAAAGCTAAAAAGGCAGGACTTCCGCTATATGAACTTTTGGGTGGAAAATGTCGTGAGAATGTTATGGTCTATGGTCATGCCAATGGATCTGATATCGAACATACTCTAGACGAAGTCGCACGCTATATTGAGATGGGTTATAAAGCGATTCGACTTCAAACAGGAATTCCAGGCCTGGCCTCTACTTATGGAGTTTCAAAAGATAAAATGTTTTACGAGCCAGCAGATGCTGAGCTGCCGACAGAAAATATTTGGTCTACTTCAAAATATCTAAAATACGCACCCAAGCTTTTTGATAAAGCTCGGGACAAGTTCGGTTTTGATCATCACTTTCTCCATGATATTCATCATAGATTGACGCCAATTGAAGCGGGTAAGTTTGGAAAGTCAGTTGAGGATTACAACCTCTTTTGGATGGAAGATCCCACACCAGCAGAAAATCAAGAAGCACTTCGGTTGATCCGTGAGCATACAACAACTCCTATCGCGATCGGTGAGATTTTCAATACTATCCACGATGCTAAGGACCTTATTCAAAATCAATTGATTGATTATATTCGTACCACAGTTGTACACGCAGGAGGAATTTCACACCTGCGAAAAATAGCTGCCTTAGCTGAACTCTATCAAGTTAGAACAGGATCTCACGGAGCAACAGATCTCTCTCCCGTGTGCATGGGTGCAGCTCTTCATTTTGATATTTCTGTTTCTAATTTTGGAATTCAAGAATACATGAGACATACAGAAAAAACAGATGAAGTCTTTCCTCATGCGTATACTTTTAAAGAAGGTACACTTTATCCAGGAGACACTCCAGGTCATGGAGTAGATATCGATGAGAAGCTTGCAGCCAAATATCCTTATAAGCCTGCTTATCTTCCCGTCAATAGACTGGAAGATGGTACGATGTGGAGTTGGTAAAATAAAAAAAAGGGCCTGCACTACGCAGACCCTTGAGCAACACTGGTTGTAATTAATTACCTGATATTCTGGATGATGATATTACAAACATCACCTGAATTTCTCCAGTAAGATGAACTATTATGTTCTACGTTGATTGCTGATCCATCAAAGACTACGATATCGTCAACATTTCCAAGACGAGCATTAGAGTAATGTTCAGTACACTGAACCATGATGTCTCGTAGGCTGTATCCTTCAAATAGAAAACTTGAGCTTTCAATTCTTCCCATCGCCCAGTATGTATGAGACTGCTTAGGTGGAACTCCTAGGTCAATAGCTTTTGAAGCAATTTGAATACAAGCTTCTGTTTCACCTCTCCAGTAGCTGCTTGAGTTATGATATCTTTGAGCAGGACCAAAATTAACCGAGATTGAAATATCATCTACGTTTCCAACATTTGTAGCTTCACTACATTGCGTGGCAAGATCCGCAGCATCAACCACATCAAACATAAATGAGGTATTTTCAATAGAACCAGTAACAGTAACTAAACCGTGTCCTGGTCCTGGTCTAGGGCCTGGAATTGGTGCAGGACCGGGAATAGGTCTAGGAGATGTTCTAGAATTTAAAATGGATAAGACTTCATCTAACTTAGCATTGGTTTGTCTTTGAGCACCCGAGCGCATATTGGGAAGAGCTCTTTCAAGTCTTGCCATAATTTGGCTTACTTCGATAATTTTGTTTTGGATTTGCTGTTCATAGTCTACGAAATAGAGTTCTCCATGAACTTGAGCTTGAGTGACAAAGCTCACTGACGTTAAAGTTAAAATGACTAAAGAGTTTCTCCATAAGTTTTTCATTGTTTGCCCCAAGTAGTTTGCCGCAAAATCGTCTTTGCGATTATTTTGGCCAAAAGTCCTTTTCGATTCCGTTATATGATTCTTATAAGCAATCTAAATGCCAAGAGATATCAATGTAATTTCAGATAATTAAGTAAGAAAAGGAGGAGAACTAAGCGAAACCAGTTCAATTCTGTCCCCACCAATGAGTGTCGAAATATCCTATAAGCTAAATCGTAAGAGAATATCTTTAATTGTCCTGAGATAAAATTTCTGATGAATATAGATAAACTGAATTCCCATTGGAAAAAGATAAAACCAGAAAAAAGGCTTAAATCCAGATAAGTTAAAACTCTTTTTAACACCAACCCATTGGTTATGGCTTGACCACCACATCAATTGCAAAATGAGAAGCTCCCAACCAATTCCAGGATAGTTTATGGCGGCAATAAAATTATCGAACGCAAAAGTCTCATAGTAGAGAATCACTAGCCCAGGTAGCGAATAAATAAGGGAGCTTTTAATACTCACTATGCGAACAAGATCCTTATTTGGATCTTTAACACCACACCACTGAAGGCGCGATCGAAAATATTTAAAACCTATAAACCAATAAAAGGCAGCCCCAAGTAAGCCTCCAATCAAAAGAGTGCACCAGGTATTTATCCAAGAGTCATAGAGTGATAGAGCTGGATGCGAGATCTGAGACTCGAACTTGAGAATATATTTTTTAATCATATTCCCTTTGGTAATTAGGATGCCATAGGGAATTAAGAGCACAAAAAGAAACCACCTATTTCCAGAGGTTTGATTCAGGTAATCAATTGCTTTAAGCTCATTTTTCAAGTTTTCTCGTCTTTTGACTTTGTGTCCCATCATTTTTGCTATATAGTCACAAAAAATCAAGGAGTTGAAAATGAAAGCCCTATTAATTGGATTATTTGTTCTTATTTCATGCGCGCAAACGGAAAAAGCTGTCGTCAAACAGGCTAAAAAACTAGAGCCAAAAACAATTGCTGAAAAGCGTGTTAAAATAAAAACGGTCTTAAATAATCATCCAGAATTTAGTAAATCACAAAGAGATAAAATTGAAAAAGTGTTAATGTCTGCGCTGGATAGGTCTGAAACTCTAAGGGCCAAAGAATCTCAACTGATTCAGCAGATTCTTAATAAAACTATTGTTGATAAAGGCTCATATAATGAACTGCTCGCACTTAAAAGTGAGATCAATAAAGTCTACGAGCAGAAGTATTCAAACGTTGATAAAACTGTCAGCGAGCTTAAAGAGCTAATTGGGATCAGTCCCAAAAATAATGCCATCACTGAAGAAATTGGTGGTATTGACCTCTTTCATAGAAACTAAAAAAAAAGCCCCGCAATTGCGGGGCCTTGTTTAATATCTGCAGTAATTTAGATCACTCTTTAGGCTTGTAAGCCGCAGTAATACTTTCTAGGCACCTTTGATTTTCCTGTAAAGCGATTCTCAATCGTTTTAATACTCCTGCTTTTAATCGCCTCTTATTATCACTGATATATTCATCAAGCTTTTCAATTTGCTCTTTTGAACAGGTAGTAGGAAGAGCACCAGCAAATGTCATCGCTATATGTCCTTCCTTAGTATCATTAATAGGACCTATCTCTGCTAAATAAGTATCAAATATTTCCTCTTTTAGCTTTTTTTGCTCCATGGGAAATAAATTGTAGATCGCTTGTTTAAGTTGAGAGAACGAATATTTTTCATCTTTATCTCTAAAGGCAGTAATCCATTTCTCTTTTACTGCTTTTTTATCATCCATAGCATCTATAGCGATCATCGCCTCTTGAGCTCGACTTGAGTTGTCTCGACTTTTCTCTCGATCAAATTTCTGATTTCTCAGAGGATGCTCATATCTATTTAGAACCTTAACAATTTTCCATCTCTTATCTTGATCAATTGTCAGTCCTTTAAATCTCACTTTTCCATCTAGTACTTTAACTAAATAATCCAAATCGGATTTACTTTCACTAAGATTAACTAAAGCAAAGTATAAAAATTTCTGAGACTCACTTCCAGCTTTAGAACTGAGTAAACGTTTTTTTACAAGGTCATAAAGCTTTGATCTGATTTCTTTTTTCTCTTGTTCGCTAAAATTTGCATCATGAAAAGCTATTGGTCTCACGCCTCTTCTCTCAGAGGTAACACTAGTTAAAATTTTATCTAAGATAATTGGATCTTTTTCTACTTCCAGTGCATTAAGGGCCATCGAATAGTATTTTTTATAGGAATATCTTCCGTAATAGACCATAGTCCAAATTTCAGTCCACATCATTTGGCGTAAAAAATCATCTCTAACTTGATTAATATCTTTTTCAAGAATCGCAAGCGACTTATCATCTAGATCCAACGTTATATAATCATGGTCATTATAGTTCGCATAGATAACTTCAGGACAGGCCATTTTATCAGGATTTGTAACTTGATAAGACTCCCCATCCATTTTTACTTTTGTCGATGCATATACCTTTAGAAAGTCACCTTCGGTTTTCAAAAAAGCAACTTCAAAAGAATGTGGTCTATAAGTATCTCCCGAAGATTTAGATTGTTTCAGCAATAGACCCTTAAACATTCCATCCTTACACTCTAAATTAGAAGCCGTAATACGGTTGACACCTGTCGACTCAAGCCATTTCTCTTGCCAATTACCAAGATCATAACCTGCACCTTCGCTAAGTGCGCCAATAAAATCAGAAAGCTTAGTGTTTTCAGTTGCGTGTCTTCTAAAATAGATTTTCAGACCTTTTTTAAAAGCGTCTTCGCCCAGGTAGTAGTGAATTTGTTTTAAAGAAGAGGCTCCTTTTCCATAGGTAATTCCGTCAAAGTTAGCAAATGCTTGGTTTGTATCTGGAACCTCAGTCACTATAGGATGAGTTGTTACAAGTTGATCTTCCCAATAAGCCCACTGCTTAGTCCCGTTGAAATCTCTCCAAGCGGTATCTTTAAACTCAGTCACTCGAGAAACTCCAAGATTGGCGATATAAGTTGCAAAAGACTCGTTCAACCATAAATCATTCCACCAATCCATAGTCACGAGGTTTCCAAACCACATATGCGCCATTTCATGAAAAATAACATTTGCATTTCTTCGTCTTAAAGCTTGAGTCTTTTCTCCCCTTGAAACATATCTCTCTGAGAATGTGACCGCTGCGACATTTTCCATTGCTCCGGCATTAAAATCCGGCACAATGAGTTGGTCATATTTTCCATAAGGATAAGAAACTCCAAAGTAGTCATCTAAAAATTCAAACGATTGACGAGTGAAAACCTGCCAGTCATTTATCTTTACATATTTTTTCATACTCTTGCGCATGAATAGTCTACTTGGATATTTCGCTTTCTTATCAGTTACGACGGCATATTCACCAGCGTGAAGAGACCAAATATAAGTTGAAAATTTTGCACTTCTTGGGAATGTCCAGGTTTTCGTGTCTTTTTTAGTTTGAACAGATTCTTCCATCGCATAAGTAGATACCACCCAGCTCTTAGGGGTAGTCACCCGCATTTTATAATGAGCCTTCAAGTTTGGCTGATCAAAGCAAGGAAATATTCTATTGGCATCATAAGGCTCTAAATCCGAGTAAAGATACACTCGCTTATCTTCTTTATCTATATACTTATAAAGACCTGAGCCATCTTTTGAGTAATCATGAGTGAAGTTTATCGTTATTTTGTTATAACCTTCTTTTAGATTTTTAGAAGGTATAGAGATGAAAATATTATCGTAGATTATCTTTTCACTTACTCCATTAACGCTAATCGAGGATACTTTTCCTTTATTAAAATCAACTCTTAAGTCTTCGTCAGAATCTTTTAAGTCAAATTCAATGGCCACAGTTCCAGAAAACTCATCTCCTGTCCCCGTTAAGTCAAAGTCTAGATCATAGGATACTGTACTAACTCGCTCTTTTCTCTCTTCGGCATCTTCAAGTGTGAGAAGTGCTGGCTTTTCAGCTTCTTTAGCTTCAGCGTTTGTATTAGCATCAGATTTATTACCAGCAGACTTTTTGTCTGTTGCACAAGAAATCATTGCCACTAGCATTAAAAAACATAAAATCTTTTTCATAAAAGACACTCCATTTCTAATTTTTTAGAGTCTAAGGGTACTCAAGTGTTTAGATAGTTTCAAATCCTATAATTCGGATAATAATTTTTTAGCCTCTTCTTGATGCTTTGGGTCTGCAGGATCGATGACTTTGAGTCCGCCTATTTTTTCAAGAATTCCTTTCGCTTTGGATTTTTTATCGTTTTCAATAAGCCATTTTGCATAATCTAAATTGAAGGGAATAGATTCTGGTGCAAGCTCTGAAGCTTTCTTTAGAAGCTCACTACCCTTTTTCTTACTTGCCCAACCAAGTCCAAGTGGAATTCTCATGACTCGTGGCTTCTCAGCAAGTTTCAAATGAGCACGCCCAAGAATATAACTGGCCAAGGCTTTTTCATAATCGGTTGCTGACGATTGTTCTAAAGCTTTTGAAGCATCATCTTTAACTGCAAGGATCAAGGTTCTCGATTCTAGGATTCCTTTAAAAAGTGCTAATTTCCCACTCGCTGCAGCTCTTCTTAAGTAACCTTTAGCTGATTTAGGATGATTCTCAACTACCTTGGATGCAATTTTTTCAGCCTCTTCATAGAGCGCTACCTTCTTATCTTTATCTTCCATTTGGTCGGCTTTGAGGGCAATAAGTCTAGACTTTCGCGTTAAGCTCTCAAGGTCTGTAGGATTCCCGGAAAGAACCTGCTCTACTAACTTCTCAGCTTCAGCCAGCTTATTTTGTGCGATTAATTCATCAGCTTTATTTAACTCACAAAAACCCGAAGTCATGAAAGCCAAACTTAATGCTCCAATAAATAATATTCGCATACAAAATCCCCTCTTGCTTAAATCTTAAAATAGCCAGTAAAATGAAATTATGAACTATTTTAAAATTTTGTCTACCAGAAGTCTTTTTTTACTGACCCTTTTATGTCTTACAGTATTGGTCGCTTTTTCTGAAAAAGTATTTGCCCAGACCACCAATCGTTACGAGCTATCTTATCAAACGATAGGCCAAACTAATGACGTCACGACCTCAAGTATTAATGGTCAAGCAGCCCATCAAATTTTTCTCGACGAAGAGGGCTCAAGTTTATTGACTGTGGCAGTAAACTTCTCAGATACAAGTCTAAAAGATGACGAACTTAGCGGAGAGGATAAAACTAGATCTCTAAAAACTTTTATTCCAAACCTTAGTCTGATGAAAATTCTAGATGATGAGTACTCTCTGATTGTTTATTTAAGACCGGGACTTTATGGAGACCTTGAAGGGGATTTAGGCAATGACTTTAGACTCGAGGGTGGTGCCGTTGTCACTAAGTATATGAGTGATCAATTGACCATGGGTCTCGGTGTAGGACGAGGAAGTAATTTAGGAAGAGATATGGTGGTTCCTCTTCTTCAATTCGTTTATTTTGCTAATAGTAAAGTCATTGCCAGAGGTGTTTTACCAGTAAGGGCTTCTGTTTGGTATATTCCAGATCAAAAATGGGAATTTGGAGCACTCTTTAGACTAGAAGGAGCTCTCTACAATATAGAAGAGTCAGATATAGCAGACGTTGAGCAACTAGGCTTTGCCGCTGCTACAATTGGTGGTGGAGCACGTTATAACTTAGGTAGTAATAATTTTCTTTCTATGGAAGCCGGAATTACCGCCATGAGAAGATATGAGTTTAATGACGAGCGAGAAATTTTGGTTATGAGACTTGACTACGATCCCTTTGAGGACAAAGAGCTCGATCGGGCACCTTACCTAAGACTTGGATGGATTCAAAAGTTTTAATTGTATTGATAAAATTGAAGAAAGGCTCGGGGGGAACTCCGAGCCTTTTTTTATCCTAGTACCAGATGTCCGAACTTCTGGTAAAAGTCACATAAGTACTTCTACGACCTCGACTTCCGACACAAGTTGTTTCAAAATATTCTTCTGATCCTGTCCAATCATTTGAGTAATACCTTTTAGTTGTACACTGTCTTCCATCTCTTCTAAAAGATCGTCGACGTGTATCTTCCACATAATATCTTCGACAATCAACACCACCATCTACATAAAATATTTCTCTGGAGTCAGCGATCTCAATCGCCCCCCAAGCGGCTACACCTACACCAGCTGCTGCAATAACATCACCTGCATCTCCACCGATAATAGCGCCACCAAGAATTCCAGCAATTCCACCTATCACAAGACGGCTACCTCTTCTATTTTGAGCTTGATCGACGACTTCCACCACTCTTCTTTTTGGCTGCTCATAGCAAACTTCATAGGAGTGACGATCATAAGATGTTGTTCTTGTAACAGGAGCTGGTCTGTTTGCTCGACGCCTTGTCTGACCTCTTCGAGATGCCCCCTGTTCTTGCATACAATCGACTATTCTATTGTCTGGATATAAATCACCACAATAACGTTCAACTCTTATGCTATAAATTTTATTTTTTGAAACTTCAAGACATTCAATTTTACTTCTATCCGATCTAGGTGAAGCACAAACATCTGCAGCTACTCTATCATAATTGCCGTTGGCAATTGCCTTTACACAATCCCCTTTGTTCATATCAAAACGTAAATTATGCTCACAAACACTAAGAGCATTACGATCAAAACTTGCATGAGCAATTCGACGCATACAACTAAGCTTACTAAAACTTGTAACTTCGTGTTCTAGACAAATATTAAGGGCTCTTCTTTGCTCTCTTCCACCTCTGGCATTTCGAATAATTTGGCGGCATTCTCTTCGATCATCATTAAAGGACAATTCTCTTTGGCAATCATAACTGGAGACTTGGGCATTAGCCTGTATCCCAATAGCACCAATTGCTAACATAAATAAGATTTTCATTTTCATTCCTTTTTCTCGTTACTTAACTAGGGCCTAAAACCCAAATTTAATCTGAATATAGGACGAACTTAGACTTTAAGGTAGTAACAAGGAGTAACAAAAAAAGGAGGTTCTAAAACCTCCCCAAGTATCTGATTTAATTAGTTTTTTATTCATCTGGTATCAAAAAGCACTCTGTAATTTTTATGATTCTCGCCGTTCTTTTTCATCCCATCTACCAGCAGTTTGTCTCAAAAAATAGATCAAAAAATAGCAGCAGACTAAGATTAAATTATCGACCAGTACAGTTTTACTGTTGGCAGATAAAATAATTGGAAGGCTCAAAATAACGGGAATTTCTATCCATCGAGATATATCAAATTTTCGCAATACCCAAGCCACTAAGATTCCAACAAAACTTAAGATGGCTGCCAATCCAAAAAAATCTCTTAGCTTTTGAAATATCTTAGAAAGATTTGAACCTGTTATTAAGCTATCATCGTGAATAACAATATTTTTATCTTGATCTATACTGACGAGACTTTTCATGCCTTGCTCGTTCATTGCCATAGCATATACCTTAAAAAAGGAACCTCCATCTTCATCGATAACGACTTTTGCATCATCGGGAAGCATTTCTGGAGTAATTTTTATCCATTCAGACTTGAACTTTCCATTGTCAAAAAATAACTTAGGGCTATCGAAACAATTTTTAGTTAAATCTGAAGACTCTTTCTGTGCATTGAGAGCACTCAAATACTTCGAATCAATCTCAAAAGATTTCACGCCTATCGCATAATATCGATGAGGCTTTTGAGCTTCTGGATTGTAACCCATAAACTCAAAACATCCAGCATAGATTTTATTTTCAGAAAAAAAAGCGTCCTGAGCTGCATGAACAGCTGCTAATTGAATTTTAGCCTCTGATACAAGGGCCTTTTTTCTAAAGTTTTTAAAGCTTGTGACTGAGACAATAGAACTATAGAGAAATAAACCTATGAAGAGCCCTGCTCTATACATTCGCTATTCTCACGCTTTTACTGACAACTAAACCCAGCATTAGATAGTTTATTTGCCACTCGATCTACAACCTCTTGGCAATAATCAAGATTATTCTTAGCATTAGCAATGACATTTTCGCTGCCATCTTTGGAGTAAATGACTTCACAGCCTCCATCATCTGAAAATTTATTTTCAAGAGCTCTTTCAACTTCTCCAGAGGTACAAGTCACATTCTTTCCAAATTTCTTTCCAGTCAATTTTTTAGCCACTTCCTTTTTTTCAACTTTCTTCACTATTTCTTTTTCAATAACTTTCTTTTCAGAAGCTTCATCTAATTCAACTTCTACTTCCTTTTTCACAGAAGTTGAACCACCGTCTTTTGTTGACTTTGTCGATGCACAACCAATAAGTCCCATTATTAGTAAGATCAAAATGATTTTCATAAATCCTCTCCTTGAGATTATTCAAAATAATATTATGGTTTAAAATTCTAACGCCTGCAAACTCTTAGTCATAAAATAAATTCATAGGAGATTTTTTTAAATCTTAAATGATGATATAACGCTTACAACCAAGGGTATAAAATTTAATTTAGTCGTTACGACGAACTGGAGTTTACATGAAGACCCTTGCTATTTTTGTCCTATTATCAATAAGTTCCTCAATTTTTGCCAACACAGATGCTCAGTTACTCATCAGAGAATTAGAACGAGAACTCGACACATGTATTGAGCAAGATTCAACTAGTATTGGAATGCGAATTTGTCTTGCAAATCAGTATGGGCAATTAGACGACCTTCTTAACAAAACATATCGTGAACTAAGAGCTAGCTTGGAAGAAGGTCCAAAGAGTAAATTAATTCAATCACAAAGAGATTGGATCAAGTATAGAACCTCCAATTGTGAATTTGAAGGCTCAAGTGTCATGGGAGGCACAATGGAGACTATTATTATGATGGATTGTGATAATCAAATGACAATTGAGAAAATCAAACAATTAGATGCAAGATTAAATGGCCCGCAATAGGGGTAGAAGAGTATACTAGGTTTTAGCATCAGGGAGGATGCATTTCTATGACTTGGCAAAAAGAATCTGATCCTAAGAAGTTTCTTAAACGATTTGAAAACCAGCTAAGTGAGTACGAACCAGAGAATTGTCTCTTACTTTCACTTCTTCAAAGACTTTCGAAAAATCCAAAAATTTTTGGACCGACTTCAAACAGTATCTATAAAAAGATTGGCTACAACCCTGTGATAGACATGGATGTTATCAAATTCTCTCAGTCATAGTACGCTTATGGGCAATGAAGGACTCCACCAATATTTACACATCGAGGTCTAGAGCTACCTCTGCCACTTCTTCTATTTCGATTAATACATCTACGAACACAAGCCATCATCCCGTTGGTAAAAGTGCCACAACCAATACTTGTGGGACCATTAAAAAGTCCACAGGAATCCATATTTCCAAAGGCTTCCTCAAAAACAATATCTGATTCAGCTAATGCACTTTCTCTATCTGTACCTAAGCCGATGGCATAATAAGTTCTAGGTCCAAAATACCCACTTTCTTTTTTAGAGCAGGTCATTTGATTATTACAGGTCTGCTCATAGGTCTCCATTACGATATTATTCGCTTGAGTATTTAACGAGGCAAAACAGAGGACGCATAAGATCGCACTACAGGCCATTTGTCTTAGATTTAACATACTTTAGTCTCCAAATTTTAATAATGAATAATTCAAGTTTATCAAAGTCAGCTGCTCAATAGTATTGTCACTGACATTTTTACTATCCCTGTCTAAACTTTAGACAAAAAAAAGTCCGCATAAAGCGGACTTCAGTCAAAGTATTTGTTTATTAACCTCTATTGCCTCGTCTTCCTCTTTCGCCATCACCGCGTCCACCACGATCGTCATCAGCTCTTGAATTCAAGTCGACATCAAAGGTAATGCTGTCAGCCTCTTCTTTTAAGGTTCTTACCTGACCAGCATTAGTTCGTGCCAATTCAGCGTCGTACACAGGAAAGCAATACATTCCCCTTCTGACTCTATTGTGATCAGAATTTTGATTTCGGATAGCCATTTCAGCCTCAGCACGAGTCCGTCCCTCTCCATAGTAAACACGTTCATTTCCATACTTAGCATCGATCGCGGCGCATTCCCAATTTTTAATTAAAACTTCACTACTGGTTAATCTTGCAAGTGCGCTGGCTCTTTCATTGAGATCTTCGTTTATTTCTTGTGCTGTATCATTAGCATTTTGCACATTCGAGAGCTGTGCCTCAACTCTGACAACACTAGAATTACAGACATTGAGCTCTCGCTCTCTGGCCCGATCATTTCTAATCGTTTGATAATTGCCTTGAATGACGTCCGTAAGACCTCTAATTTCAGCATTAGCCGCCGTTACATCATCGTAGCAAGTTTGTAGGCTTGCCGCTTCTCTTTCAAGCTCTAGGCAAAAATCTTGAGCAAAACTCACACTTGTTAATGTCGATATACTTAATATTACAATTAGTTTTTTCATTTTATTCTCCGATCCTTAAATTTGTTCACATTCAAGAGAGTTAGGGCTTAGGCTGTCTCTTTTTCCACAACCTCCAGTTCTACTTCTTGGACATAGTTTGAAAGCTTCAAAAAGAGCCTTTCCTTTTGTTGGACCTTCACCAATGTAAATTCTACGATGACGACCAACATTGAGAGTACATCTATACTGTGCCCTATCATATGCCATAGCTTCTCTGTGATCAGTTACTGCTTTAGCGATATCGGACTTTAGAGCATTAAATCTTGTTCTCAAAGTAGAGAACCCGGAGGTTAGACCAGTAAGCGCTCTTTGCTTTCTATCAAGTTCAGCTTCACAACTTCTGATCGGTTCATAAAGTCGTTCAATCTGTCTTTCTTGTCGGGATATTTGGCCTTGATAGTCTGCAATATCACTTTGAAGAGGTCTAAGGTTTCTTGAAATACAATTATAAGTTTCAGTTCTTGAATTTAAAAGCTGTGATTGACAATCATATTGTCTTTGACTTTCCTCTCTTGCCTCTTGTTCAGCTCTAGCTCTTGCCTCTGCTTCGGCCCTTGCTCTTGCTTCTGCTTCAGCTCTAGCTCTTGCCTCTGCTTCTGCTCTTGCCTCTGCCTCAGCATCTACTTGAGGTTGGTCATCAATGTCTGGCTGAGTTGATCCTCCAACCGTGTATTCAACACCGTAATATAATGAATGATAAGCTCTCCATGACTCCGCTTTGACTAGTATCCTAGTGATTTTGTCATTGGCTGGGGCATTGAGAGTAAGACTTACCTTACTTGTCTCGGTCATAAATCCTGTACCACCGGCAACTGAAATCGTTCCCGAGTACATCGTTTCAATACTTACTCCGTGCAGCTGAACTTTATGAGCTGAGTTACTTGCGTCAACTAATTCAGCAATTAAGGTTAAATGTGCAGTTTCTGCGGGCTGATTAAGCACAATGGCATAGTCCGCACCACCCGTACGTCTTGTTACGTTCGATAGCGAACCTTCTTGAAAATCCATACTTTGTGCTGACGCCCCAAGGGTAACCAACGAAAGTATTGCTCCAATGAAAAAATTTTTCATGTTTACTTCCTCCGAATTTTTTTTGTATTTTTCTACTATAATCTTTAGTTTTGGTTATTAGGTATACTTGTGAAATCTATTCATATCGCTGTCTAATGTTTAGACAGGCTGAAATCGTTTGAATTCTTTACTAAATTAAGGGTGTGATAGTTTGAGAATCTCTTTTTTAAGCTCGGGAGAACAGCTTTTATCTCTGCAATAATATTCTAAAAAGAGCTGAGGAAGAGACTTATTATATTCACTTAAATCTCGAGGCTCTTCGTTTAAATGATTATAGTTCTTAAGTAAATTAAGTCCTTCATCCAATTTATCTTGAGAAATAAAGAGAGCTGCCAAGAAAAGTTTTTTTTGCTTTAACTTCCATGCCCTTTTTCGAAAAAACTCAATTTTCTTTTCTTGGCTAAATTTGGGACTGTAAAAAATAAGAAATTCTTGAACATCTACCACAACATTTGGCTCTTGCTCCTGACACTGCATCTCGAAATACTCCTCGCCCACCTTAATAAGCTCTTCGATTCTGTTCTCTACTAGTAGAACTCTCGCAAAGTCTCTGAGCTGGTAACAAGCTCCCTCATTTTCATAAGTCATTTTTTGAAGTTTATAATTAGAACTCCAAGCAGATGCAATTTGATAGTCTATCGGTGCTAATAGAAGAGGTATTATAATGAATACAGCTTTATATTTTTTAAGAGAAAGGTCTTCACCCTTAAGAAGATGACCTATAATCAGAGTCAACCCAAGCAAAGGCCAAAGCATATAAGTATCAATTATGACAATTGATACCTTCCAAACGACAAAAAGAATGGGAAAGATAAAAAAGAAATAATATCCCCATACTTTTTTATTTCGAATAGCTAACGTAAAAATAAGTAATAAGAGTATTCCTATAAATGAGCTTAATCCTAAAGGCTCATAGGAAGCAGCCGGAAAAAAAGGAACAAAGATGCGAAATACATATTTTCCTACCATGGAAATCATTTTAGTTAATTCAAAAGAGTGATCTATGCTTAGCCAATCATTATTGTGGGTCAGCCCATTAAGCCTAAAAATCTCCCAGTAACGAAAATAATTATATCCACTCCATGCGGCCCAAATCAAAAGATGCGGAAGAAGCTCAAGAGATGACTTCACCCTATCATGCTTCTTGTCTAAGAAGTTTTTCGCCACCAACGCTACCGGTAATAGACAGTACAGCAAATGTGAAACAACAACTCCCAAATAGCTGATTGAAAACCAAATATAATATTTCTTTTGTCGTTTCTCGATCCACTTATTATAGAGAAAAAAGCTTAGGACCATAAAAAGAAATCCGAGGATATGTTTTCTCCCAGAAATCCAACTTACAACCATAAAGCTAACTGGGTGAATCGCTATAAAAACCGTAAGGAGCAAAGGAAGATGCTTTGATTCTTTATACAGATATCTAAACAACCAATAAAGAGAGAATAAACACAGAAACCAATATATTAGATTTGATAGATGAAAGCTAAACATCCCAAATTCTTCTAGCTTAAGATCGATTAGATATGTGATATCGACTAAGGGAAAGATGTCAAATTTATTACTTTGAAAGTGAATATTCCAAAAATCTGATAATGAAGAAACATCTCTCAAGGGTTTGATAATTAAACTATCATCCCTAGCTTCCATGAAATGCTGAGACATGAGAACAGGAATATAGAGAGCTAAATAGCAAAAACTTAAGATAAATATACGCACCGAAAAATTGTGGCAGATGTACTTAAGTGTGACAAGGCATGTCCTTATGCCCTACTGAAAGTCGAGCAAAATCAACTAGCGATTGGGCTTACAAGCAAGACGCTTATCACTCGAGGGAGTAAAACAAGTCCCCGACTCATCTCCTCTTTGCGTGGTAAACTTACAAGAATCGCCACTTTTAAGACTTTTACAAGCCTCTAGAGCTTCTTTTGGAGGACGAGGATGCCCGTTTTCCCCACGACTTGGACCTTTTTGATCGGATTGGGCCATAACTGAAACTGAAAACATAGCTAAAAGTACAAATAGTCTGCTCATAAGTTCTCCTTTGTCTTTTCCTCATTCATGATAAGTTTCATATCTTGTGCCATTTTAAGCATAGACTGTTTTTTATTTCCATTATAGATACCCCTTACAAAAAGGTTTTCATCGATAAGATATACACTTTCAGAATGAACAAATTGATCTTCAGATTTTTTGAGATCTACATCCAAATCTGTCTGAAGCTGTTCTCTTGCTATTTGATAAATCGTATCTCGATTACCTCTTACGAGGTGCCAGTTTGAAAAATTTATTTTATATTTGTCTGCGTAGGAATTAAGAACGGTTATAGTATCTTTCGTTGGTGTCACAGAAAGAGAAACAAAATTCACCTTTTTGTTCTCTTTATAGTCCTCGAATGCAAACTTTATATTTTTTGTCATTATAGGACAATAACCTGGGCAGGTCGCAAAAAAGAAGTTCAAAACACTGACTTTTCCTTTAAAATCCGAAGAAGAAAAATTCTCTTTTTGATTAGATATAAGATTGAAGTCTTCAATTTTTAAAAATCTTTTTTTGTTTTCTTCTTTAACTTCCCAGACAGGATTTAAATCGCCAACCTCAAAATAGGGTAGTTTACTCGGATCAGGCTGATTAAATGATTTGTAATCATTTGCACCTACACTGAATATGATAAGTAGAGAGGCAAGTGTCTTTATCATTTTATGTCCTCTGTTTCATAGCAAAGTTTTCCGCCATATAGGCCGTATCTCTTTCCATCTTTATAAACAACATTGGCAAATATCTGACCATTTTTACGCCACTGCTTATGTCCGATAGCTTTCCCATTCTTAAATTTTTTATATATATAAACCTGTCCACTTTCATAGAATTCAGTGTAGTCTCCCTCGTAGACATCATCTTTAAAATTTAGATCCTTCATTAATTGTCCGTCAGGATAAAAAACTTTATGGTTGCCTTGAGCTAGCCCTTTATCATAATGTCTCATTTTGAATTTATTGCCATTTTGATAGTAGTGAATTTCTTGGCCATGAATAAATCCATTTTGATAGGGTATCACTTGCTTAATAGGTCCATTGATCTTTTCAAGAACACCGCTAAAAGGACTTCCCTTGTAGTTCATAACTCCCTCAACAAATTGAAACTCGCTAGAGTTATATTTTTTATGAGAGTTGCAACCACATATGAATAGGAAAATTACAATAAATCCTCTCATTAATTATTAGTCATCGTTCCTGGTGATCCCCTATAAGAGTCTCCTACTACTATAACCGTACTTACTCCATCACCACTTTCATCGTTTAAATGATAATGATAAATAGTTCCTAGACCTGTAACCCCTGTGTTGGAAGTGTGGCCATTATAACTATCAAGACTAGAGGTTCCCACGCCTGGAAGATTTCCATCTGTAGGGCATTTCTCTCCAAAGACGGCGTAACCATCTCTAGCGATCCCAATTAAATTTGAGTCGTCGTTTGTAATTTCGTCTGGATTGATATGGTAGTGATAAGAACCAGTATTTGTTGGGTGGCCGTTAGCTGGATCTAATGTTGCGACTTCGTTAGCCAATGTATCAGGTGATGCCGCCTGATTATTATAAAAGACAACGCCATCCGTTGCGACACCTATAGCATTCATATCTGTAGTTGTTGCCACGGTATTTGGAGAGATAGGAATATACATAGTATAGTTTTGGGCTGATATCTCATTAGGGTTAACTGATCGACCAGAATCCATAGTGGCCAAATAGCGAGAGTGATCAGATGGGAAATAAGCACTGTTATGCATTGGAACATCATTAGTGACAAATTTATATGAAGATCCAACCACTGAGACTTGAACACAATCAAAATTATTTTTTATCCAATCTGGAACACCAGAACCAAAACTTGAATCTAAACAATCACCAACTGAACTTGAAGAGGTTGAGCTCGAAGACGAAGTGGTTTGCTCAACTCCACATGACACGACCATACTGACCAATAGAAACAAGCCTAAATATTTCATCAAAATCTCCTAATTAAAACATGTCTAGGTTATCGGATTTAATTATCGTTGGTTTTAGAACGAAAAGGAGCTTTTATTAAATCTTCCGTATTTTCAATTAAGTAGAGGCAAGAAATTTTGGCTCTTTTTTTTTGAAAAATTTTTTCGCCAAAAATATGGGGCAGATTGGGGGTATAAAGCTTTTGAATCAGTGAAAATACGCACCTTGCATCGCACTTGACCCATTGCTCAGGACTCTTTTTTTGGCATCCCACTTGCGACTAACTATTGAGTCAGTTTCAAAGGGGGAAAAATGAAGTCTATAACAACCTTATTATTATCATCTTTAGCGAGCGCTAGCTTTGCTTGTTCCATTGCTTTAAATGAACAGGCCATCAATAATAAAAAAGTAGCTGAGGCAGCCAATGAGTTTTCAATTGATCTTACAAAAGTCACTAAGATAAAGGCAGAGGATTTTTCCTTTCTCGTGCTAGAAGAAGACCCAGCAACGTATTGTCCGACAATTATTCAAACCGACACTAAGATCACATTGGAGTATAAGCCAAACCTCACCACGAAATGTGAATTAAGTGTCACGGTAAGAGATGTATCCGAGGGAGATTTAGCTCCGACTTATGAGTTTATGCTTCCAGCATCAAGTTGCTCTTATGTGCCTATAAGAATTGTTCGCCCCATAAGAATTTATCCTCGCAGTTAGGAATTAAATTTTGAATAATTTCTTTAACTCATCATCAGGAGCTTTTTGGCCTGATCTGTAATCCATGATTTTGCGGCGAGTTTTGTTAGGATAGAAATGAAGGTGAATAAGGACTCCAAAAATATCATCCATCTCCATTTTTGAAATCACAAAACCCGCTTTGAGCTTGGGGATAATAACGAAGTTATTAGTGGCACAATGTCTGGAGTAGATCATTTGAAATCCAAGCTTCGAAGTTAAACCAATCATTTCATCAACAAGTTTTGAGTACAAACCTTTTCGACGGTGTTCTTCCAGAATTGCGGAGTTGGCCATATAAAAGGAAGTTGAGCTATCTTGAAACCCCCAACTCCATCCAACAAAATTATCGCTCTCATCAAAAACACCCAGACAAATTTCAACTTTATCACTTATACGCTTTCTTAATTCATTTACTTTGCTGACTTCTTCTTTGCTCAGCATATCCCAAAGACTATAACTATGATCTTCTTCAAAAACTTCCCGCTTATACTTTGCCCAAAGGTCATGAAATTCAGAAGGAGGCATTTTTTTGATTTTGTAGTTTGAGTTCATTCAAATATTCTAATCCAATAAAGGGGTTTGAACAAAGTAGCCTTTGCAAAAAGCTATGAGCCCACGCTTTCTGGTCGGGCTTGAGCCTCGCCCTGAAGCCATCTTTTTCAAATACCCTCATGCTTTTCTTTTGAGCAAGTGAGCGAGTGAGGCGTGCATACGGCACTCCGCAACGAGAGAATCGCAGTGAAAAAGATAATGATGAGGGTATTTCAAAAAGATGGTCGGGGTGAGAGGATTTGAACCTCCGACCTCCTGCTCCCAAAG
>CEQY01006246.1_pt1 | contig 30429 bp, 35 predicted proteins | sample 361391 | NCBI WGS metagenome assembly CEQY01 (sample SAMEA2621075, study PRJEB7988) | marine metagenome | isolation source: saline water (ENVO:00002010), including | reverse complement strand
AAAGTCAAAAATAAAGTCCTTCCAAAGTTACCAAATATTCTTGGTGTTAGATAATCACTCGCAACAGCCCAGGTGCCTAACCAAGTATGAACTGCAAAAGCCAAGAAAAACATAGATGTGATGATCTTATTCAGTGTGTTGTCAAAAAAAGCTGACCAATGATTAAAATTTACTTCATCTGTAACTAATAAGAACCCGCCCAGATAAAGAGTATAAAAAAGTATTAAAACAGCGCATGCCCTTATTACTAAGAATTCTTTTGATCCATGTCCAAGTTTAGAAAACATATTTAAAAAATAAAAAATAAAAAGAGTATAGCTACGACAAAAGTTGCACCGAAAACCAACCATGAAAGTAATCTTCCAGATTCGAGTGTCTCGCCAACTCCAAAAGCATCGCTTATCAATTTCTTAAATCCAGCAAGCAGATGATAGCTAAAACCTACCAAGAACAGATAAGTCATAGCCTTTAGTATCAGAGAAGTCTGATATAAATTAGCTAGGACTGCAAAGCTCTCTTCTGATTTTAGCGAAATACTAAACAACCAAACAACCAAGGGGAAACTAAAGAAAACAGCCAATCCAGATATTCTATGAAGAATAGAGGACACCCCTATTATAGGGAGGCTGATTGTAAGTAAATTAAGATTTACTGGTCGGTTGTCTTTTTCAATCACTTATCAAATTAAGAATTTGCTTTTTGGGCGTGTAAAAGCTTGTCTATTATAGTTATTTGGAAGCTCAAATACCACTCTCTTTTGGGTAATTTGTTAGTTCCAACTTATTTATCAGTAAGATTATTATGAAGAAAAATGGCAGTATGAAAAAAAATGGTAAATTCATGGAAGTACTGTAAAGAAATCCACTTAAAAAAGGACCTAAAGCGAAGCCTATACCTGGTGCAACCATTGCAAGTCCTACAGCAGCACCTTGATTATCTTTATCTGCATTAAGAGAGGCTGCAGAACTATAACCTGGAGAAGCAAGGCCCATTGCAAGACCCATTGAAGACATACCTAAATAGAGAAAAAGGAAACTAGGTGAGAAAATTATAAAAAAACAGCTTAAAACAAAAAGTGGAATAGAAAATTTTATTAAGTTAAGTGGACTGCCTTTATATCTTTGAACAATTGTTAATTGAGCAATAATAGCCATAAGAGCCATAGTTCCTAGAAGTAGTGCAGTAGTTTTAGCGGTTTCATCTAAGTCATAAGAGAATCTATCTTGAACATAAAAAGCTGTAATAGATTGTACTATTGCAAACGCAGTGAAAATAATCACCCCAATAGTTATCAGTAACTTGAGATTTTTGTCAAAAACAAACTGGGTAGGTAATTTATCCACATTTGAAGAAGGGCTATTAGGCAAATAAAAATAAACAACTAAGGAAGCTATTGCCATAAGAATAGACATAACGATTAATGGAGTAAGTAATCCAAACTGACTAATGTTCACATCAAATATATTAAGTCCTATCAAAGACCCAACTAATACTGGTCCTAAAATAGAGCCAATATTATTGGCTGCACCAAATTTTCCCATTCCTGAAGATCTTTCTTCCTCTGTGGTGACATCGGCAACATACGCTCCAGAAGCTGGTCTAGATGCAGCTCCAATGGCTGAATTCACTATTCTTGAAATCAATAAAATCATTAATAGGTAAAAACCTGAAACCACTCCAGTCAATCCAATACTAGCCATATAGATAAAAATCATACTTGAAAACACGTATCCAAGAAGTCCAATGAGAAGGACTGCTTTACGCCCAATTCTGTCACTTAATTTACCCCAGAAAGGTGTAAAAATAATAAACATAGCGGCAGAAATTGAAACTAAAGTGTTAATCTCTATCTCTGTAAAATTAAATTCCCTCCCTATGATAGGCATGGTTTGCCAATAAACAGATTGTCCCATGCTCACAAATAGAATTATCAACATAAGGCTAGAAAGAATTTTTGTATTACTGTTCATTGCATCCATGCCTTGAGAGTTCATTTGTCACTATCAATTCTTAGAAGGAAGGCATACTCCATAGCTACCTCCCTAAGACTCTCGAATCTCCCGCTCACACCAGAATGTCCAGCACTCATATTCATTTTCATTAAAATTGGATTCTTGCTTTTATTGAAGTCTCTTAGCTTGGCTACGTATTTAGCAGGTTCGTAATACTGAACTTGGGAGTCCCATAATCCAGCAGTAACTAGTATGCTTGGATAATTAAGATCAGAGATATTATCATAAGGAGAGTATTGCAATATGTATTCAAATTCCTCTTTATTTTCGGGATTACCCCATTCCTTATATTCTCCTGTTGTCAGAGGAATGCTTGGATCCGACATAGTAGTTATAACATCCACAAAAGGAACATTAGAAATGATGCCTTTGTAAAGCTCAGGCTCCATATTTACTACTGCACCCATCAAAAGGCCGCCTGCACTCCCTCCTCCAGCATAAACTCTATCTAAATTACCGTAACCTCCATCTATGAGAGCTTTTGTAACATCGATAAAATCATAAAACGTATTTAATTTGTTGAAAATCTTTCCATCCTCATACCAAGACCTTCCTAATTCTTGTCCTCCCCTTATATGAGCTATAGCAAAAACAAAACCTCTATCCAAGAGAGAAATTCTTGATGAACTGAATCCGGCATCAACAGACAATCCGTAAGATCCATATCCGTATACAAATAAAGGGTTTTTATTCTTCTTAAATTTTGTTCTTTTGTAGACAATAGAAACAGGAACTTTTGTTCCATCCCTTGCTTCAATGAATCTTCGATCAACTTTATAATCACTGCTAGAAAAATTACCCTTTACCTCTGTTGTCTTCAAAAGTCTCTTACGACCACTTTCTAATTTGACTGAGTAAAGACTATCTGGAGTCCTCATGCTTGAGTAACCATAATAAAACCTATCTGTATGATATTCAGGATTTGCAGCAAGATAAGTGGAGTAAGAAGGATCATTGAATTGAATTTTCTTGGAGTCTCCATTTTTTTTATTGATAATCCTTAGATTTTTTAATCCGTTTTCTCTTTCCATAATTACTAAGTGATCAGGAAATGGAATTACAGATAGCAGTAAAATGTCTTCTCTGTGGGGAATCAACTCTTTCCAATTATCTTTGTTTTTTGAATTAACAAGCGAAGTCTCAAATAATCTGAAGTTAATTGCATTCCAGTTTGACTCAACTAAAAATCTCTCACTCGATGGATCATGACCTACTGAATACAAATGATCCTTTTCACGTTCAAGAAATATATCAGGATCCGTTTCGGGTTTGTCAGAAGGAATCAAACGAACTTCAGAACTCGTTGAAGATGAAATATTCAATTCGATGTATTCCATTGATCGAGTATTTCCTACTGACAGATAAAATGAGGAGTCCTTTTCTTCATATATCAACGCGTCGTCTGATTGGGAGGTGCCTACTTTGTGTCTGTATAGTTTATAAGGAAGTAATGTCTCTTTATCTCTTTCAATATAAAACAGATAGCTTCCGTCGCTTGACCAAGCCATATCACCGGACGTATTTTTTAAGTGGTAATCGTGAAAAGAATTTTTGGATAGGTCTTTGAGCTTTATTGCATATTGTCTTCTTCCATTTACGTCTTCAGCAAACGCCATCAAGTCCTCTTGTGGAGAAATACTCCAGTTAGCTAATTGATAAAATTCTTTATCTTTTGCCAGTTCATTTACGTCTAAAATAGTGAGCTCTTCTGTGTTTTTATTTTTGCGCCTAATATAAATAGGGTATTCGTTTCCTGGTTCGTAACGCCTAAAGTATTCAAAATTTTTGAGGCGGACTGGTACAGAATCTTCTTTTTTTGGTATTCGTGAAGTGATTTCGGAAAAGAGCTCGTCTCTTAAATCTTTCCCTGAAAGAAACCAATCTTCTAAATAACTATTCTCAGCATGTAAGTGTTCGATAATCTCAGGATCATTCCTCGTATCATCTCTCATCCAATAATAATTATCGATACGTTTGAAGCCATGAGCCTCAAAGGTTACAGGAATTTTCTTAGGGGAAGGTTTAAAATTTTTCAAGTTTACAATTTTTGTGTCACTGAAGTTTTGTAGAGGAAAATAGATTAACAGAAAACTGAGGATTAGCTTAATCATAGTTCTATTTTTTTCTCCTTTTGATCATCCTTTTTCTCTTTTTGAGCTGTCTTTCATTTAACTTATTAGTTTCATTTTTATAAGGATTAGTTTGCTCTTTATAAAGAATTTCAAGTGGAGTGGAGCCAAGTTGCAGTTGGATTCTGAAATAATTCTCTAAATATCGTGTATAACTATCCTGTATTTGCTTCAGGTTATTGCCATGGATGACAATAGTTGGAGGATTTTTCCCACCAGAATGGGCATATCTCAATTTAGGCCTGAACCTTCCTGTCATAGCGGGTTGTTGTGCCATGATTGCTGACTTAAGAAGTCTGTTTACAACACTAGTATCCAGATCTTTCAAGGAATTTTGATAGATTCCCTGAGCTATCGTCATAAGTTTTTTTAATCCTCTTCTCTCTTTTGCAGAAATGAAATGAATTTTCAAATAATTAGCAAATTTTAGTTTTCGATTTAATTTAGACTCTAGACTTTCCTTCCCTGATTTTGTTAGCAGGTCAATTTTATTTGCAGTTATGAGCACGGGTCTTCCAATTGCAAGCGTTAAACCTAAGAGGTGAATATCTTGATCTACTATGTTCTCTGAGCCATCAATCAAAAGTATTACCAGATCAGCTCTTTTAATGGAGTCCACCGACTTAGACACAGAAAACTTCTCAGTTTCTTCTTTGATCGATCTTTTTCTTCTCATTCCTGCGGTGTCGATCAAGGTAATTTCTTGATTATTTTCTCTGAGAACCACATCAATCGAGTCTCTGGTTGTTCCTGATTCTGGAGAAACAACTAGCCGATCCTCTCCTAAAAGAGCATTTATAAGTGTAGACTTTCCTGCATTAGGTCTCCCGATAATAGAAATTTTTAAATTGTCGTCTTTTAAATCTTTTTCTTCTATCTGATCGTGATCGTCAAGGTTCCTCAATAACTCATTAAGTTCGGAAAACCCCTTATTATGCGATGCAGATAAAAAGATTATTTCGTCAAATCCTAAACTGTTAAACTCAGAAGATGACTGTTCTAGCGTGAAATTATCAGTTTTATTGACAACCAAAGTAACCTTTTTGTTTTGTTTTCTTAGGGTTTGAGCTATTTCTCCGTCTGTTGGAAGCAATCCATCTAAAGCATCTACAACCAATAAAATATGATCAGCTTCCTCGATAGCTAATCTTGTTTGTTCTCTTATGGCAAAGGACATATTGTCTGAATCTTCATTTATGCCCCCTGTATCAATTATAGTTACAAGACTATCTTTGAGCTTGCCATATTTTCTGTCTCTAGTTAGACCAGAAAAATCAGCTACTATGGCAGATTTCGATCCAGTTAAAATATTAAAAATAGTTGATTTACCAACATTTGGTCTGCCAACTATTGCAACGATTGCCATGAAACAGATGTTTTAATGAATTTAGTCAAGAGAGAACTTTTGCACTTTTCCAGATTCATCTACAACAACCATATAGCTTCCTTTTGAAACTATCTCAGTTATAGGGCTTCTAGACACTCTAACTCTACCTTCAAAATTTCCTGACTGAGCGTTAAGTAAATGCACATAACCTTCAAAATCTCCTACAGCAATTAAGTTACTGATAGACGCGGGAGAGGTTAATTTTCTCAATTTTAGATTTTCTTGCTGCCAAATATTTGCACCCGTTGCAGTTCCAAATGCCTTTATAATTCCCTTATCATCTACAGCAATCACACGATTTCCATTAGTTGCCAAGTCTTTAACAGAAGAAATATCTTCTTGCCAAACAGGTCTTCCGTCTCTGAGGCTAATAGCAGTAATTTTTCCTTGATATGAAGCTGCAATTAAAAGATTATTTACAATAGTTGGCTTTCCATCAACATCTATTATCCTCTCTAATTCTGATTTTCCTTCATTCAACGTGACAGGTAATTCAAGTCTTATGGCTCCTGTATCAGGATAAATCATAACTATCTTGCCATTTGCAAAACCAGTGAAGACAAATCCGTCTTCAAGGAATGGAGATGAGGTGCCTCTCAAAGTTAAGGTGGGAAGAACAGTTTGATGAAACCAGTCTATAATTCCTGATTTCAAGTTATATCCAGAGACTCTTCCGTCTATTGTTTGAATAATTAAATGTCTTCCAGAATTGACTGGTGGTGAAAGGCTCTCACTAGAAGTAGAGGATCTCCATATTTCGTTTCCTGTATCATGGTCTAAAGTTACCAAGTTCCCATTCAATGTTGAATAACTGATGGTCTTGAAGTTTACATCCACACCTGAAGAAACCTCATCACCTGTATTTTTGGACCATATTACTTTTCCGGATTCAACATCAATCGAAGTTATATAACCTGAAGAATTTATATAATAAATCCTTGAGTCATAAACAGCTGGGACTAACTTACCAAACAAGGAGTCATTTCCATGTGAAACAGACCATTCTCTGACAAGGGATCTATTTTGATTCACTGTGTAAAGCTCGGTCGGGCCCTCCTCTACATCCTCATCACCCCAAAACTTAAGCGCGCCAAAAGAAGAGCATCCTGTAATAATCAAAGAAGAGATTATGAATATAATAGACCTAAAATTAATCAAGACTTTCACCCGCTAAATCTGCTATTTTCATATTAATGAGACTTATTGATGATTGATTTGTTGAATTTTGCAATGCCAACATGTAACTCACACGTGCCTCTGAGTATTTACCGAGTTCATTCTCTGCATCTCCTTTAAGCTCCAACATACTTGAAGTTAAATCATCAATACCGTCAAAAATTTTGAGTACTTCTTCAAATTTTCTTATCTGAAGGTAAATTCTTGCCAGTCTGGTCCTAGCCGCAAAATCAAGAGGATTAAAATCAGAGCTATAGTTTTGATTATTAATTATCGCTTCAAGCAGGCCTATAGCCTGATCATATTCTTCTTTATGAAAGCTTTTCTTTGCCTCATTTAATCTCACAAAATCTGAGTAGATTGATTGAGGATAAAGGCTAAGTAACTTTTCGCCGTTTTCTTTATTATCCGAGACTAAATATTCACTATATAAGCTTGATGTTTTGTAGCCTTCTTCATTCGCGGAAGACTTCACATAATCCCAACCGACGATGAAAACAATGATCGTAACTAGCACTAATAAAATTAGGTACTTAAACTTTTGCCAAAAAGCTATGATTATTTCTTGTTGCTCTTCTTGTGAAGCCGAAAAAAAGTTTGTCATAATTTTCTATTTAATTTGGTTTATTCTTTTTAATAAATCATCAAAGTCTAGACTTTCCTGTTCTGATGTAGCCCTCAAATTTTTATAGGATACCTTTTTGTCTTCTAGTTCTTTATCTCCAATGATCAATGCAATCTTGGCTCCAGATTTGTCAGCTTTTTTAAATTGTGAATTTATACTTTCAAGGCCTAAATTTATCTTAATACTAAGGTTAGGAATTTTTTCTTTAAGTTTTTCAGAGACTATTATAGCTTCTCTTGATGACCTTTCGCACAAGCATATAAAGTATATGTCTAAATTAATAACTGTTTTAATTTTATTCTGTTCCCTCAACAACAAAATAAGTCTTTCTAAGCCGAGAGAAAAGCCTACAGCTGGGCAATGTTTACCGCCCAATTCTTCCACAAGATTATCGTATCTTCCTCCTCCTAGGATGGTGTCTTGAGAACCCAAAAGGTCAGATTTCCATTCAAATACTGTTTGATTGTAATAATCTAAACCTCTAACTAATTTAGAATTAATCTTGTAACTGATGTTTAAATTTTCAAGGATTTCCAATAATCTATCGTGATGATTTTTTGAATCTTTCTCAACAAAGTCTTCAATAGTCGGGGCATTTTTAAGAATTTTTTGAACAACGGAGTTCTTAGAATCCAGAATTCTTAAAGGATTATTTTCTAACTTTTTCTTACTGTCTTCATCTAATTGTTCAAAGCTGTTATTCAAGAAATTTACTAAAGAATCTGAGTATATTGATCTAGCTTTATCATTCCCCAAATTATTGATCTCTAAATATACTTCCTCAGAAATGCCAAGCTCCTTCCAAAATCTTGATGACATCGCTATCAATTCAGCATCGATTTCAGGTGAATCCAATCCAAAGACCTCTACGCTAAATTGATGGAACTGTCTTGACCTGCCCTTCTGGGGTCTTTCATAGCGAAACATCGGGCCGCAGTACCATAGTCTTGGTTTGTCAGTTCTAAGAAGATCATTATTAATAGCTGCCCTAACACAACCTGCCGTCCCTTCTGGTCTCAAAGAAATACTTTCGCCACTTTTATCATCGAAGGTATACATTTCCTTAGTTACAATATCTGCAGCTTCATTACTTCTTGTGTACAGTTCAGTTTTTTCAATAAGAGGGAATCTAATTTCGTCATAACCATATGATTCAACTATAGATTTAAGGGTAAGTTCGATTTGCGAAAACTCTTTAGTTTCTTCCGGATTGATATCATTCATACCGCGAAGGGTTTGTATCTTAGGCATTAGTTTTTGGCAATTAAATTTTCTTCGGAGATATTCTTTTCCCTGACTTTTTCTCTAATCATTTTTTCAAGATGATCTGCTAATTCGCCACTGTCTATCTTGTGATCAGGTTTTCCATCTACATAAATTAAATTTCTTGGAGATCCTCCAGTAACACCTATATCAGTGTGTTTAGATTCTCCAGGTCCGTTAACATAACAACCAATTACAGCCACATCGATATTTTCTTTGATATCCTCGAGTCTAGACTCGAGCTTGTTCATAGTTCCAATCACATCAAAATTCATACGTGAACAACTAGGGCAAGCAATAAAATTGATTCCTCTCGCTCGTATTTTTAAACCCCTTAGGATATCCCAACCTACTTTCACTTCGTCAACAGGATCAGAGGCAAGTGATATTCTCATTGTATCTCCAATGCCTTCCATCAAGAGAGAACCAAGGCCCATAGCAGATTTCACTGTTCCAGATCTGAAGCCACCAGCTTCAGTTATTCCTAAGTGCAAAGGCTGATCAATCAGCTCAGAAATCTTTCTATAACTTTCAACAGTCATTTGAACATCAGATGCTTTAATACTTAACTTAAAGTCCTCAAAATTCAATCTCTTAAGTATATTTATATGACTTAGTGCAGACTCAACTAAAGCATCCGCATTTGGTTCACCGTATTTTATTTGTAACTTTCTCTCAAGAGAACCTGCATTTATTCCAACCCTGATTGGAGTATCTGTGTCTTTGGCCGCAGCAATTACTTCTCTGATTTTTTCCTCTTTTCCAATATTTCCTGGATTTATCCTAATGCAATCTGCACCACTTTTAATAGCCTCAAGCGCCATCGTGTAATCAAAATGAATGTCTGCAACCAAAGGAACAGGAGATTTATCTTTTATAAACTTAAAAGAATCTGCAGCTTCTTGATCAGGCACGGAAACCCTAACTATGTCAGCACCTGCGTCAGCTAATTGATTTATCTGTTTTATTGTTGCCTCAGAGTCTGAGGTTTGAGTATTTGTCATGCTTTGGATTGTTATAGGAGAATCCCCTCCTACCGGAACATTACCGACTAGAATTTTTCTTGTTTTCTTTCTAACTATTTGGTGTTCTGAATTCACTACAATCCCCTGCAGGTAAAACAACACAACTTACATTGGCTGCATTTGCGTTAGCTCCAAGATCTACTATCTTATCATTAAATAGTACATCAATATTTCTAAAGTTTCCCGCTATTACCATAATAACTTCATCATCAAATAAAAATCTCTCGCCAGCAGTAGCCAATTTATAGAGAAGCCTATTGTTTTCGCTAAATACTTCTAACCAACACTCATCATGAACTGTTATCAAAGTTGTGTTTTTATTCTCCTTTAGGTTGATAGAATCAGCTTTGTCTTGCACTGATATGAATTTAGGCAGATCTTTGAAAGCTTGCAAATCTTCTGATATTAAATCCTTAGACCTATCTGAGAATGTTTCTTCAGCGCCTTCAGCAGCAATTGAATTGTGTTTATCCTGAACTTTAATACTTGAATTAGATTCAAAAGTTACCAAGAAAGCTAATAAAACTAGAAGTACTGACAAAACAACAAATATTATGGTTATTTTTTTGGTTAGAAATCTTTCTTGTTGCGTCTCAGATTTTAACAAGCCCCACCTTTTAGGTTTAGAACTGCCTTTGATAGAAAGATTGAAATCTTTGATAATTTTTTCAGGATCTAAGTCAAGTTTCTTAGCGTAAGATCTCAAGAATCCCTTCACATAAGCATCTCCTCCAGGAATCAAACTATAATTCTCTTCCTCAAGTGCAATAAGGTATGAAGCATCTATATTAAGTTCAGAGGAAAGTTTTTTATAGCGTAATCTCTTTTTCTTTCGAGCTAAAGATAGACTTTCGCCTACAGAAATCTCTTTCGAGTCAGTCACGGCTAATCATTCATTCAAAGAAATATGCTATTTCTCTTTTAGCAGATTCAGGAGAGTCTGATCCATGCACAGCATTGGCATCTATAGATTCCGCAAAGTCAGCTCTTATGGTCCCTGGTTCTGCTTCTTGAGGGTTTGTACTGCCCATTACCTCTCGGTAGTTTACTATTGCATTTTCTCCTTCGAGTATTTGCACTTGTATAGGGCCTGAAGTCATAAATTTAATCAAGTCTTCAAAAAAAGGTTTACCTTTATGCTCGATATAAAAACCTTCTGCTTCTTTATCACTTAGATGAAGAGTTTTCTTTTCCTTAATGATGAGGCCAGCCTTTTCAAGTCTGAGGCATATTTCTTCAACATGGCCCTTCTTATAGGCGTCTGGTTTGATTATGGACAGGGTATTTTCTAATGACATATTATTTCCAGTAGTAAAAAATCGGCATTATACTCAACATAAAGTTTTGAACAAAAAATTTAATTCATTTTGGGTGAGAGGAATTTCAGTTAGAGCTTCGAACTCATTTCTTTAATTTGATGATTCAAAATTTTATCATTTTCGGAATAATCTACAGGACAATCAATAACATGAACACCATCCGTAGACATACACTCTTGGATAAGTTCTTTGAATTCAACTGAGCCAGTAACTCTGTGCCCAATGGCACCATAACTCTCTGCATACTTTACAAAATCAGGGTTATCAAAAGAAAGTCCAAAATCATCAAAACCTTGATTTTCTTGCTTCCATTTAACCATACCATAAGCAGAATCATTGAGAATCAGTATAATTATATTCAGTTTAAGCCTTACAGCAGTTTCTAGTTCTTGGCTGTTCATCATAAAACCACCATCGCCGCAAACTGCGACTACAACTTTATCAGGATTTAGCATCTTTACAGCCATAGCTGTAGGGAGCCCCGCACCCATGCTAGCAAGAGCGTTATCTAATAAGACAGTATTTGGGAATAAGGCAGGATAACCCCGTGCAAACCAGATTTTGTAAACACCGTTATCTAAAGAAATAATTCCATCATTAGGGACAACGTTTCTTAACTGTCTAACTAGGTATGGTGGGAAAAGAGGAAATCTATCATCACTTCTTATTTCCTTGGAGTGTTCCAAATGCGCAAATCTTGTTCCTAGCATTTCTTGGAACTTCCATTTCTCTTGTACATGAATGGTTTCTTTAATTTGCCATATTGCATTAGCGATGTCTCCCACAACCTCGACTTGGGGAAAGTAAACAGGATCCACTTCAGCAGATGTATGATTTATATGGATAACTTTAGGACCATCATGTTTCATAAAAAAAGGCGGTTTTTCTATATCATCGTGGCCAACGGTAATAACTAAGTCCGATTTTTCAATACCTGCATGAACAAAATCTCCTGAAGATAAAGCTGCGCACCCTAGAAAGCAAAGATGTCTTTCATCAACTACTCCTTTTCCAAGTTGTGTTGTTACGAATGGTATCTTAGTTTTATCTATAAACTCAAATAGCATCTTCCTTGTAAGAGTTCTATTTGCTCCTCCGCCCAATACCAGAACTGGCGCACTTGCTTCTTCAATGAGTTCAACTGCGGTTTTGATTGCTTTACCTTCAGCAATAGGTCTTCTAGAAATACTTCTTACTATTGGTCGTTGATCAGTTTCTTCAATAGCTATGTCTTCGGGCAGTTCTAAGTGAACAGCTCCAGGTCTTTCTTCTTCGGCTAGTCTAAAAGCCTCTCTAACTCTCGCTGAAATTATATCGGCAGAAGTGAGTTGGTAACTTGACTTGGTGATAGGTCCCATGACATCAACAACATCAAGTATCTGGAACTTACCTTGTTTAGAGCTTTTGATTGGTTTTTGTCCAGTTATCATTACTAAAGGCATGCCACCAAGTTGCGCGTAAGCGGCAGCGGTAACTAAATTTGTTGCACCAGGGCCTAGTGTAGTAAGACAAACGCCAGCCTTACCTGTTAAACGGCCGTAGGTAGCTGCCATAAATCCAGCTGCTTGTTCATGACGGGTTAATATTAGTTTAATTTTTTTTGATTCAGATAGACTTTGAAGAAATTCTAGATTTTCCTCTCCAGGAAGTCCGAAAACATATTCTACTCCCTCCTCTTCCAAACATGACAACAGCAAATCAGACCCTTTGATCATGGCATTTAAATTCCTTTATTATTTATATCTTAGTTAGCTTCTTTCCTCAATCCACAACATTTGTATGGTCTCTAGGATCCTCTCATTTACTCTGTCTTTCTCATCATCAAAATTTTCTAATTCTGTCACCATTTTTTGCAAATCTGTAAAGAGCATATAGGTTGGATCTGTATCAGGATACTTCTCATACAATTCTATTGCAATCTCATTAACGTCTGTCCAAATCATTTTTAATTTTGTTCCGAAACCATATTGATTGTATATCGTGGCAATTCTATCTCGAGATCCTCTTCACCTATGACGACCTGACAACTTAATCTAGATTGTGCTTCGAGCCCCCAAGCTTTATCGAGCATATCTTCTTCAGCTTCAGAAGCTTCCTCTAAATTCATGAATCCTTTTCGGACAACAACATGACAAGTTGTGCAAGCGCAAGATAACTCACAGGCATGTTCTATTGAGATTTTATTATCTAGTAGAGCCTCGCAAACCGTATCGCCCGGTTTTGCAGTAATTTCAGCTCCGTCCGGGCATATTTCTGGATGAGGATACACCTTTATTGTTGTCATTTAATTTGTACGAGTAGCTTTTCAAAGCTCAACTTCAAAACTTTCACCACATCCACATACGGCTTTAACATTTGGATTAAGAAATTTAATCCCTTGATTTACTCCATCTACCTCAAAATCCACAGTTGTTCCCTTCAAGTATTTAAAGGAATGATTGTCTATAAAAACTTTTATATTTTCAAAAGTAAAAATCAAGTCGTCTTCTGAGGCTTCAATTACATAATCAAGTTCGTAAGTGTACCCTGAGCAACCGGAGGCTTCTGATACAGCAAATCTTATCCCCTTTGCTGTCGTCATATTTTTGAGACTTTTTGAAAAGTGCTCAATAGCATGATCACTCAAAATGAAGCCTGAGGGATCAAAGGATTTAGGAGAATTAATCTGGGTTTCTTCCATTTTCACTTAAAGCTTAGACTCATAATCTGCTACAGCTTGATGAATACTATCTTCTGCGAGAACAGAGCAGTGGATTTTTATTGGAGGAAGATCAAGAGCCTCAGCTATGTCTTTGTTTTTAATTTCTTTTGCTTCTTCTAAGGTCTTACCCTTCAACATATCTACTAATTCACTAGATGAAGCAATGGCTGAGCCACATCCATAAGTTTTAAACTTAACATCATTGATTATGTGACTATTGTCTCTCTTTTCACATTTAATTTGGATACGCATAACATCTCCACAAGCCGGCGCACCTACCATTCCTGTGCCGATATCTGAATCAGTTGGGTCCCATCTACCTACATTATTTTTTTCAGGTTCTCTAAGTGTTTTTTCAAATTTATCGATAACTTTTTTACTATATGCCATGGTTTTCTCGGTTAATTTAATTTAATGTTGAACCCACTCGACAGAGTCAAGATCAACGCCGTCCTTATACATATCCCAGAGGGGTGATAATGTCCTTAGCTTATCCACTGAATCTTTAACTAGATCTATTGTGTATTCTATTTCTTCTTCAGTAGTAAATCTTCCCACAGCAAACCTTATTGAGCTATGTGCTAATTCATCTTTTAAACCAATTGCCCTCAAGACATAAGAAGGTTCTAAACTAGCAGAGGTGCAAGCGGAACCTGAAGAAACTGCAATATCTTTTAGTGCCATTATTAGCGATTCTCCCTCAACAAAGTTAAAGCTCACATTAAGAAATCCTGATGCACGTTCTTCTTCATCACCGTTCAAGTAGACTTCTTCCATATCCTTCAGTCCGTCCCAGAACTTATCTCTTAATTTTTTGATTCTTTTGTTATCATTTTCAAGATCTTCTTTAGCTATTCTGAAAGCCTCTCCCATTCCTACGATCTGATGAGTAGCAAGGGTTCCTGAACGCATTCCTCTCTCGTGTCCTCCGCCATGAATTTGTGCCTCTAATCTTACGCGTGGTTTTCTCGACGCGTAAAGTGCTCCTATGCCTTTTGGCCCATAGGTCTTGTGGGCAGAAAAAGACATCAAATCAACCTCTAATTTTGACAAGTCTATTGCAAGCTTACCTGTGCTCTGTGCGGCATCGACGTGGAAGATTATCCCACGTGGTCGCGTGAGAGCTCCTATGGACTTGATATCATTTATTGTGCCTATTTCATTATTGATGTGCATTAAAGATACTAAGATTGTTTTATCAGTGATAGCGTCTTCTACAGACCTAGGTGTTACGATTCCATTTTCACCAGGATCGAGATACGTTACCTCGAAGCCTTCTCTTTCAAGTTGTCTACAACTATCTAGTACAGCTTTATGTTCAACTTTTGAAGTTATTATGTGGTTTCCCTTAGATTTATTGAAGAGAGCAGCTCCCTTTATTGCCAGGTTATCTGATTCAGTAGCGCCTGATGTCCAAACAATCTCTCTCGGATCACAATTTACAAGAGCAGCCACATGAAACCTAGCTTCCTCTACAGCCTCTTCCGCCTTCCATCCAAATGCATGAGATCTTGATGCGGGATTACCAAAGTTCCCATCTAGGGAAAGGCATTCTTGCATTTTACTAACAACCCTAGGGTCAGCGGGAGTAGTGGACGCGTAATCAAAGTATATCGGCAATTTCATTATATTTATCCTGATGCAATTAATAATTTATCAATGTTTTTAACTTTATTGTTTGTTTTATTTTGAATGACATCCTCAAGAGAGATATTCATCAAAAAATAATCAACTTCGCTATTAAGCTCCATCCAAAGGTTGTGTGCCAAGCATTTAGAGCCTCCATTACAGTCTCCTACACCGCCACACTGTGTGGCATCCATTCTCTTCTCTACGGCAGCAATTATCTCACCTATTTTTATCTCAGAACTGGGTCTCTTGAGTCTGTAGCCTCCGCTAGGTCCTCTAAGAGAATCCAAAATCCCAGCTTTTCTGAGATATCTAAATAATTGTTCTAAATATGGCGCAGGTATTGATTGCCTTTCAGCTATGGAAGAAATCGCAATGTACGCAGAGTTTTTGTTATGCATTGCAAGATCTAGAGAAGCCGTAACCGCGTATTTGCCTTTAGTGGTTAGATTCATTAGCTTGAGTATTATATTAATTCCGACAAATTTTGTCAAGATTGCAATTAAACCTTAAAGTGCATTAACTGCGTTTAATTAAGCTTGTTATGAAGCTAAAGCCCAATAATAATTGATGCCAAAATACTAATTTTATCAGAATGAGAGCTTGGAAAGGAATCGCGATCTAGTTTAACAATAATTCACAGTGCTTAAATGACCCCTAATCTCTTTGCCATTATTTGATAAGATTCAACAACATCGCCGAGGCCTTGCCTAAATCTATCCTTGTCCAGTTTTTCTCTTGTATCGACATCCCAGACCCTGCATCCATCAGGTGTAAATTCATCACCCAGGAGAAGGTTGCCTTCAAAATCCCCGAACTCAAGCTTATAATCAACTAAGATCATTCCAGCATTTGAAAACAATTTTTTTAATGCCTTATTGACCTCAAAAGTTCTGACTTGCATTTGTTCAACTTGATCCTCAGTTGCCCAACCAAATGATTTGATATGATATTCGTTAATCATAGGATCACCTAAATCATCGTCTTTATAGAAAAATTCGAATGTTGGGGGATTCAAATCTATACCTTCTTCTAAGCCCAGCCTTTTGCAAATACTCCCAGCGGCTACATTCCTTACAACACATTCTACCGGTGCCATTTTTAGTCTTTTTACGAGGCTATCAGTTTCATTTATCAATTCCACAAAATGAGTGGGTATACCCTCTTCCTCTAGATAATTCATAATGAAAGCATTAAATTTGTTATTGATAGTGCCCTTCCCATCTAGACTTTCAATTTTTTTTCCATCAAAAGCAGATGTATCGTCGCGGTAATGCATAATTAGATATTCAGATCTGCTTGACTCATATAAAGATTTAGCTTTTCCAGTAGTTATAAGATTGCCTTTTTCCGTATTTTCCATATTTTTTTAATTCTTAAGATAAAGATTGGTTTATTTCTGAGAGAAGTTCTCTCTCATATGCTTTTGCTTCTTCTTGTTCAGCAAAAATCGTAACTTTGCATGTCTTTTGATCAATTTCTTTGATGAGTATTTGAAAAGCACCGTTATAGGAATTGCTTGAGAACATTTTGCTTAAAAAACCTTTTTCTTCCTGTCTTGAGAAGTTTACATAAAAGATACCTTCTTCTCTATCTAAATCATTCACCTCTATTAAAGCCTCTTTCAATGCCCTATCTACGGCCGCCCAAGCCCTTGCATATTCTAAATCTAACTTGATGAAGCTTTTTTTATTGTCATCTTGCATTAATACTGCTTTTTGACCAAAGTTCAGATTTAAGGCAACTAAGGAAGTCCCTCCACTTGGAGGTGTTGATGCAAAATAGTCTAAAACATTTCGAAGTGTTTTCTCTTCAAGATTTTCCTCGCCTTCGAGTCTGATCCATTGGCCATCTACGAAAGTTAAATGAGATATAAATATTTCTGAACTAGCTTGCCTAATTCCGTGCTCAACCTTCATAACAAGTTTAGATTCTGGGCCTTCGTTTCCTAAATTCGCACTCTCAATTATTCCTGTTGTTGGATCGGATCTAGCTATCGTTATATCGTTAGCAACCCAAAAGTCATTAAGCATAGGCCAAGCACTACTGGGAAGAGTTTCAACATAAACCCATCTTACCTGTCCTAATTTATGCATCCTAACCTCATTAGATACTCCTGAAGAAAAAACCTGCTGGGGCATAGGGATATCGTATTCGGATCCCACTGACTCCGTGTTAGAGGAATTAATGGGGTAATAATCTATTATCGGCCTAGAAACTATATCTTCAGGGAGTGATAGAGATTTTTCCTGCTTTTCTTTTAAGTAATCGTCTTTGTGATCTGTTAGAAGTAAGCTGCACGAACTTGAAATAATAACCGACAAGCCTATAAGAGATGATCTAAACATAAATACTAATTTAACAAATTTATGTCCTTAAGGATATCTTCAGCGTCTTGGTGATATTTCGAATCAAAACTCACTAGAGGCAACCTTATCCCCTCTGTAATTCTTCCGATTCGATTTAGCATCCACTTAATTGGGATGGGGTTTGATTCTATAAACAATATTTTATTGAGTTTTGATAATTTTTTATCTAATTTAACGGCTTCATCATTTTTTCCACAACTTACGAGATTATAAATATCTGAGATCATTTTCGGTACGATATTTGCCGTTACTGAAATAGTTCCAGATCCTCCATTGATCATAAACTGTGTAGAAGTTGGGTCATCACCAGAATATAAATGGAAATCTTGATTTTGGCTTGTGCCAAGAATCTCTAAAAGCTCTGCGGATCTTTCCATGTCTCCAGTAGCATCCTTCAATCCAATTATATTGTCATGATCAGATAACCTTAAAACCGTCTCATTCATTAAATCGCAACCAGTTCTTGAAGGAACGTTATACAAAATTTGAGGTATATCAACTTCATCTGCAATCAACATGTAGTGCTGGAATAGACCTTCTTGGGTGGGTTTATTATAGTAAGGAGTAACCAGTAAGCAGGCATCTGATCCTGCTGATTTTGCTGAATTAGTTAGATAAATAGCCTCTTTTGTCGAATTTGCACCAGTGCCAGCGATAATTTTTATTCTACCATTGGATATATCTACTGCTCTTTCGATGATTTGTACATGCTCAGCAACATCAAGTGTGGCAGATTCGCCTGTCGTGCCAACTATCACAATTCCCGAAGTTCCTGAACTAATATGCCACTCAATTAACTCTTTTAACCCCTCCCAATTAATTTTTCCATCCAAATCCATGGGAGTAACAAGAGCTACGATTGAACCTTTTAGGTTAAACATTAATATTTTTCTGTCTCAATGTTAGAATTGTCTCATTATAGAATGTTTCTTATGGAGGAGATATGCCGACACCAAAAATAAATAACAAAGCTCCTGTGTTTAAAGGAGAATGCACCGGAGACAAAATCATCAGTCTTTCAGATTTAAAGGGGAAAAATGTAGTTTTATATTTTTATCCTAAAGACAGTACTCCGGGGTGCACTACAGAGGGCAGGGATTTTAGAGATCTTAAGGCTCAATTTACGAGGGCAAATACATTGATTTTTGGTCTATCAAGAGAGTCCATCAAATCTCATGAAAACTTCAAGAAAAAAGAAAAATTCAATTTTGACCTTATCTCTGATCCAGATGAAAAAATATGTAAGCAGTATGACGTAATAAAGGAAAAAAGTATGTATGGAAAAAAATATATGGGAATTGAAAGAAGTACTTTTTTAATTGACGCAAATGGGAAATTAGTTGATGAGTGGAGAAAAGTAAAAGTTACTGGTCATGCTGAAGAAGTTTTAGAAGCTGCAAAAAAATTAAACAATTAATCGATTGGGTCCGGCCAAGAGTTAATTATAGCCTTAATAAAAGTTGCAAGAGGAATGGCAAAAAATAATCCCCAGAATCCCCAAATTCCTCCGAAAAATAGAATAGCGATTATTATTACTGCGGGATGTAAATTGTTCCTACTTGAAAAAAGAATAGGAACCAATACATTTCCATCTAATATCTGTATCAATAGGTAAAATCCTAAAAGCCAGTAAAAGTTCTCGGTCAAGCCCCATTCATACAGGCCAATCAAGACTACTGGTATAGTTACTAAAATAGCACCGAATATCGGAATAATGACAGAAAGTCCAACAAGTATTGCGATCAAAACTGCATATTGAAGGCCTAAAATGGCGAAAAGAACATAGGAAGCTGTTGCAACAAGAATCATCTCCAAAACTTTTCCAGTAACATAATTGAAAAGCTGATCATTCATTTCAGAAAAAACAGATTGCATAAATCCATTTTCTTTTGGAAGAATAAAGGAAGCTATTGGTAAAAGTTCATTCTTATCTTTAAGGAAAAAGAAAACCATGAGGGGTATCATAATCGCGTAAAGGATTGCATTAAACATTAATGTAACGGTTCCCGCGAGTTGACCCAAAGCTGAACTAAGAAGTACGTTAATCTGATTACTTAAGTTTTCAAAAATCAAGTCGATATCCTCTTTTGAAAAATAATTATTCATATCTATTAGAGTTTTTTGAAAAGAGCTAACAATACTTGGCAGGTTTTGTATAAGATTGTTTATTTCTGAACCAATAGAAGGTAGCGCTGTAAATAAGCTCAAGTAAAAGCTGAAAAAAATTATTAAAGTCAAGGATAAAGACAAGCTTTGAGAAATATTCCACTTTTCAAAAGTCCTCATAAGCCCATTTAATAAAAACGCTATCACGATACTGATTATTACTGGAAGAAGAACATTCCCGAATAGGATGATAAAAAAGAACGAGAAAATTAACAAAATAGCAAAGTAAATCGACTCTTCATTGGAAAAAAACCTTTTTATAAATTTATTCAGTAAGCTTTGCATAATAATCAGTTAACTAACAATTTTAGAATATCTAATTAAATGAATTAATATAGTAACTACTTTTTATGAAAAGAAATAGTTTGTTTAAAGCAATATGTGATTCCAGAATATATTTTCTGTTATTGCTCTTTAGCAATGTTTTGGTGTTGGACGAAGATATTCCTGTCATTGGAGATGCCTCTTCATCAGCTATTTCAATAGCATCAGAATACAATCTAGGACGGCTTTATATGGCTCAACTACGAAAAAGTCTTCCGGAGTATATTGATCCAGTTTCTCAGGACTATACTGAGCATTTAGTCTATAGGCTTTCTGAATTTAGTGAACTGACTGATAGAAGACTTGAGATAGCTCTAATAAACGAAAAATCCATCAACGCTTTTGCTGCACCAGGAGGTATTATTGGGGTTAATGCAGGCCTAATCTTTCACACGGAAACCGAAGGTCAGCTTGCTTCAGTTTTATCTCATGAATTAGCTCATTTGAGTCAAAGGCACTTTGCAAGACGGATGCAGAGACAAAAGGATAGAAGTCTAGCCAATACTTTAATGATATTAGGAAGCATTGCACTTGCCGGAGCAACTAGTAATCCTAATGCACTTTTAGTTGGGCAACAGGCTATCACTCAACAAAATCTATCCTTTTCACGGGGAGATGAGCAAGAAGCAGATAGGATTGGATTTAATAATTTGGTTTTGGCAGGTTTTGATCCCAAGAGCACTTCATATATGTTTGAAAAATTACAATCACTGAGTAGATTGTCAGGATCGAATGAGCTCGAATTTCTTAGATCACATCCATTAACAAAAAATAGAATTGCAGATGCTCAATCTAGAGCACAGGGGTTTGAAAAAAAGAATTATAGAAATTCACTAGACTTTGAATTGGTTAGAAACAGATCAATAATCCACTTTACAAAATCTTCTAGACAGGCAGTGGCTATATTTGAAAAAGAAGTAAACGACTCTTCACAGAAGAGAGAATATGTGGCAAGTTTTTACGGTTTAGCTTTGGCTTACTCGCGTGACGGTAAACATAATTTGGCATTAGAAAATATTAGAAAAGCGTTGGAAAAAGATAATGAAAATCTGATACTCCAAATTGGTCTTTTGGAACTTCATATAGCAGCTGAAAATTTCTTTGAGGCTGAAAATCTAGCCTCTTCTCTACTGAGCACTAATCCAAATAACTATCCTATATCGATGCTTTATAACAAAATACTAATGAATAAGGCTGATTTCAAAACAAGTGCAGAGATTTTGAGAGAGCAAACTCTCATTAGACCAAGAGACCCCCAAGTATGGTACTGGCTGGCTGAAGTCCAAGGTCTAGATAAAAATATTATAGGCCTTCATATGGCAAGAGCAGAATATTTCTTTCTAACCGGATCCTATGAAACCTCCATTAGGCACCTGAGGATGGCACTGGAACTTACAGGAAACAACTTTCAACTTACCGAATCTATTTATAACAAAATAGAGAGAGCTCATAAGTCTATTGAGTCCCTCAAATCAGTTTCTTAGCCCGGAGGCCAATTAAATTTCCTGTCAGCCAGCAAATGTATGTGAAGATGAAATACTGTTTGCTGTGCTCCCGCTCCATTATTCACAACTAACCTAAAAGCTTCTTCTATGCCCAATTTCCTTGCCACCTCGCCAGCAACTAAAAATAAATGACCAAGAAGATCTTGATCCTCTTTTTTTGCATCGGATATTTTTGCAATCTGAACTTTAGGAATAATTAAAAGATGCGTTGGGGCTACAGGATTTACATCTTTGAATACTAAAGACTTATCATCTTCAAAGATTATTTCTGCCGGTAACTCTCTATCAATTATTTTTTGAAATATGGTATCCACTTTTTTTCTCTCCTTTTTTCAATTTGAAAAATCACACTAATTTATTCTAACCTTTTGTTGATTTCTATAATCCAGATACCAAATCAAATTAAGATCTTTTCTAACTGTATTTTCAAAATACATATCAATAGTTCTTACTATATACTCACAAAATTTAATTAAAAGAGAAGTTATAGGCTGATGAATATAAAAATAAATACGTTGGATTTTTCATCTTTTCAACCCCGAGAAGCTATTGAAGATCTCGATACAAAAAAAAATTTACAAAATCTGGCAGTTCTAGCGGCTGAAGTCTTGGTTGAATCTAACTTATCAACCAAATGGGATGATATTGTCCAAATGTTAGATAGTGAAAATATTTCAGAGAGACCAAGGCTTGCAGCTCATATTATTTTCAGAGCCAAACTTATTCTTGATGAAATTGATAGAAATCCACTTGCGAAAAATCTTGTTTTTAACACGATGTTAATGATGGATGCTCTCGAAATTTCTAATCTAAAAGGATACCTTAATAAAAAGTCTTACCCTAATTTTCAAGAGATCAACCTCGATAAATCCTCAATGAGTAGTGCTCTTAAAAAGGAAAGACTTTTGGGAGTGATCAAAGGGCTGAAAGTCGACAACCCAGGAAAAGGTATTACGTGGCTTAGAAAAGAAGCGTCCAAACTTCTAACCTCTAAGGGTTACAAAGGTTACAGTTACAGACAAATAATGCGGGACACAAAAGGTCTGACTATTAATTAATTTTAGTTAGGTACATTCCAAAATAAGTTGCTAATAAACAAGAAAGAACTGATAAAAGAATATATAAGCTTGCCTCAAATATGTTTCCAGAAGTAAAAAGCTCTATTGACTCTTTTGAAAAAGCGGAGAAGGTCGTAAATGCACCTAAGAAGCCTACAAATAGAAAAGGTGTCAGATACTTTTCGATATCAGAATCCATTAAGTTATAGAATAATCCAAGCAAAAAGCAACCTGTAACATTAACAATAAAGATTCCAATGGGTATTTCACTATCAGTATTTGTTTGAAAAATACTAGAAAGATAAAACCGACAAATGGCTCCCAATGAACCCCCTAAACAAATTAAAAAAATATTCACAGTTGGTTGGTGGGCCGTCTGCGACTCGAACGCAGGACCAATTCGTTAAAAGCGAACTGCTCTACCGACTGAGCTAACGGCCCAAAAAAAGCGTATATTAAAGGTTTAATCTATTAATTTCGACTATTGTTTGAGATTTTCTTCAGTTTTTTTTGCCAACTGCGCCGCACCTGATTCAGGATATTTTTCTTGAACCCTTTTATAAAATGTTTCTGCCATCTCATAATCTTTATCCAACCTATAGATCTCACCTAGTTTAAATAATGAATCTGGAGCTCTCTGATGATCTGAGAATTTATCGACAACATTTTCGAAACTTATTTTTGCATCCTCATACATCTCTTGAGCTAAAAACAACTCACCCGACCAGAAATAAGAATCAGGGGTGAATACTCCTGAAGGGTAACTTATTATGATTTCAGAGAATAGTTCTAGTGCCTCGGCATACCTAGAATCATCAAACAAAATCAGAGCTTTTCTGAAAGTTTCTTTTTCAGGATTGTCATATCTTGGCTGATCATTTGCGATTACTTTCTCAGATAGGCTTTTAGACAATTCGAGTATTCGTCTATCTAAATCTAGATATCTCTGTTGTTGTAATTCAAGAGACCGGTCTACTAATATAGAGTTTTCTTCTAGTAAATTTCTTAGATTTCTTACCTCTTCTTCAAGAGTCTCTAACTTTTCATAAAGAATTTCTAATTGATCAGAATCTTGAGCAAATAAAAAAAATGAAAAGAGGAAGAGTAAATTACTAAAAAAAAATTTTTTCAAACCAGATTAAAATGTCTTTATGAGGGCTCTTCTATTTTTTGACCATGATTTTTCGTTGGATCCCGGTAAGGCAGGTTTTTCCTCTCCGTAACTCACGGTTTTAATTTTTTTAGACGAGACTCCATTGATGATTAAGAGCTCAGCAACCGTTTTTGCTCTTTGTTCTCCTAAGGCTAAGTTATATTCTCGTGTCCCTCTTTCATCGCAATGTCCTTCCACTCTCACACTCAAATCATTGTCTTTGATAACTTTGGCAAGAGATCTTATTTTAGCCCTGCCTTCAGAATTTATTTCAGATTTATCATAAGCAAAATAAAGTATATTTTGGGAGGTCAGCCCGTAGTCTTCGTAAGCATCTGAAGCAGAAGCAGAAATAGCCGTTGCATCATTTGTTCTGTCCATTGATACAGAGCTACATGAAGTTAAAATTACAATAATGAAGATAAGTGAAGTTTTATACATATTTATCATTTAGGCCTCCTGTGCATATTATACTTTTATTTTTATTCTAATCTATCAATGGAGACCATGAAGGTTCTCTGGCTTCTCCTTTAAGAGAGGGCATTGTAAATTTAGTTTCTCCATCAAAGGTTATACCAGCGAGAATATCTTTATCCCCGGATTTTGTAGCATACAAAACAACATTTCCATTAGGTGATACGGTCGGGGACTCATCCAGCGATGTATCAGTTAATATTCTGATCTTTCCTGATTTTAGATTTTGTGTCGCTATGTGAAAAATTCCGTTTCGTCTATGAACAAAAACTATGTTTTCTCCATCAGGCAAATATCTTCCTCGAGCATTATATGTTCCTTCAAAGGTTAATCTCTTGATTTTTTTTGTTCTCACATTTACTTCGTAAATTTGAGGAGAACCCGATCTATTAGAGGTAAAAATAATTTTTCTAGAGTTTGGAGACCAATCAGGCTCTGTGTCAATTCCAAAATGTTTTGTTAACTGAGACCAAGAAGAAGAGTTTAAGTCATAAATAAAAATATCTGGATTACCGGTCTTGGATAAGACTGCTGACAATCTGCTGCCATTAGGAGACCAGTTGGGAGAACTATTAATGCCCTCTTCAAGTTTTAACCCTTTTCGTTCGGCATTAGATAACTTTTGAATAAAAATCCTTGAAGTACCCTCTTCAAAAGATACATATGCAATATTTTCCCTATCTGGTGACCAGCTTGGTGACATTAGGGGTTGCGGCGATGAATAAAGCGCCAGGCTTTTAAACCCATCTATATCTGATATCATCAAATTATAATTTGGGTCAGATTTAGATGGTTTATCTATATAAGCAATTTGAGTTGAATATATTCCCGGAATACCCTGTATTTTTTCATAAATTACGTCGCTAATTTTATGCCCAATTCTTCTTATAGAATTTATTGACCCTAAAACTGTACCTCTGTGTATTATTTTTTTTCTTACAATATCAAATAAAATATAACTGGTTTCTATTTCGTTTTCTAAATCAGATGGATTTACTTGTCCTATCACTAAATAATCAACATCAAGGAGCCTCCAATCTTTAAAAAACACCTCTTCTCTTGTTGTAGGTAAACTGAGCATATTCTGCGGAGATATGACATCGAATTCTCCAAAATATTCAAGATCTGACTTTATAATTTGGTGAAAAAATTGTTTTTGAGTTTTGTCTGAATTCCACTTCATTGGCACTATTGCAATTCTGATTGGATCTTCCAAACCACCCTTAATTTCAATTCTGAGTTGAGAAAATAAAGAAGATATAAAAATTAAAGCAATTGTTATTAAGAAAAATCTAGTAAAGTGCATATGAATTTAAGGCTATTCGGGACTAAAAATTAATATAAATTCTCTGAAATGTTTATCAAAAAGTCTCATTTGCATATTGAGACCCTCGAAACTTTTAACTTTTGAAATTGCCATCATTGCTGATTCATCAAAAGCTTTGTTACCACTACCTTTTAACAAGGTAACAGATAAAATTTCACCTGTAGGTACAAGACCAATCTTTATTTCCGTTTTGAGGTCAAAGTCATTATTTTTGGGTCTTTTCCAGTTTTCCATGACTTGTTTTTTTATTAAGAAAGAAAATTTTTCTAATTCACTTTGGAATAGGTCCTCTCTTAACTCTGTATCCTCGTAAATTTGATCTTGTTTAACTTGGTCAAATTGTTTTAATGCAATTGCAGCACTGGAAATTTGAATTTTTTCTTCCTTTTTGAAGGTATAGGGTGTCTCATTACTCTTTTCTAGAACTGGAATCTTATTTTTTTTTATTGAAGGTTTTTCGAATACTAAGTACGCTGCAATCGGCTTCCTAGATTCAATGAAAAACTTATCAAAATTGATATTTAGTAAATTTGAAAAAGAAATTATGATTCCTAGGTGAATCATTATTGAAATGAAGAGTGGGGCGTAATAATTCATTCTATTTAATTTATTGGTTTTGAAATTAAACCGATGTCACTGGCCCCCGCAACTTGCAATCCAGCCATTACTTTCATTACCCTATCATATTTGACTTCTCCATCACCTCTTATAATCACTTGCAACCCAGGTCTATTTTCAAAAATTTTTCGAACAAGCATGCTCATTTCGTCTATGGTAAGAGATCTATCTTTAGTTGAATCTGTCTCTAGATATATACTTCCATCTTTTTTTATAGATACTACAAGAGGTTCATTATTTTTAACGGGCAAAGCTTCTGAAGATGCCTCAGGCAGATTTACTTCAATGCCTTGCACCATAAGTGGTGCTGAGATCATAAATATCACCAATAATACAAGCATGACATCTATGTAAGGAACTACATTGATATCGGAAATCAAATTCCTTCTTTTCATGTTCAATCTGAATAAGTATTTCTATGAAGCACTGATGAAAATTCTTCTTTGAAACTCTCTAAGCTGGAGATCAATCTGTCTGATTCAGATATAAATTTGTTATAAGCGATTAATGCAGGTATCGCTGCAAAAAGTCCTATTGCGGTTGCAATCAAGGCTTCTGATATTCCAGGAGCAACGGCAGACAAAGTTGCCTGAGAAGCTCCGGCAAGCCCTCTGAAAGAATTCATTATGCCCCAAACCGTGCCAAATAATCCTATATAAGGACTTACAGAAGCCACTGTCGCAAGGAAGGGAAGATTCTTTTCTAATAAATTTTGCTCTTTTGATAAAGCCGCATTCATATTTCTCTGAACGCTCGCCATGATTGTTTCAGAGTCAATACCTTCCTCTACCAATCTTTTATAATCAAGATAACCAATTTGAAAAATATACTCAGCACCTATTGAAGGAAGACCAGACTCCTGACTCGAAATTAGCAATGCCTCAAGACCAGAATCTGACCAAAACCGAGCTTCAAATTCCAAAAAATCTTCGTTAACTTTTCTTATATAAAGCCAGCGTTCAAAAATTAACATCCAAGAAATAACTGAAGCAAGTATCAAAATTATAATGACAGACTTAACAACAAAGCTTGCATTCAAAAATAGTTCTAATATCGAAAGTTCCATATTCATAAGAGTAATTTTTTCATTCCACTATGTAAATACTCGGGCAGAGCAGAAGGTTTGAATGATTTTGAATCTAAGCTACCACATTTAATTGAAGCTTCAGTTATAAGTTGAGAGTTTACAAAAGCTCTTTGTTTAAAATCAAAACTAACTTTTCCTAGCTTTGCTAATTCTGTTTTGATTGTTACATTATCATCAAGCTTAGCTGGGCTATGCAGAATCATATCTACACGTCTAACCACAAATATCATCCCTTCCTGCATGAGTTGCATCTGCTTATAACCTGAGGTCCGAAGAAACTCAGTTCTTGCTCTTTCAAAAAATTTTAAATAATTTGCGTAATAAACAACACCTTGAGCATCTGTATCTTCGTAATAAACCCTAAGATTATAGTCTTGTATCATTCTAAATTTTCGTTTTCGATGATATCTTCTTTATAAAGCTCTTTGAGTAGAAAAATGAAATCATCCCATAATAAATCAGCTGTAAATGGAGATTCTAGATGAAGACTAGGATTTATAGCTCCCAATGGAATTTTTACTTTTATTGGTCTCCTGTCAAACTTATAAACTAGGGCTGGAATACCTTTATTGCGACTAGCATCAAGCACTTGCTGCCACCAAGCCTCGAGAGGTTCTGCACCCGAGCCATACCTCTTACATTCTAGATACCATCGACCTAACATTAAATCTGGAAGATGTTTCTCTCGAGTTTGTTCAAGTATTCTTCTAATGTTGTTTTTCAAATTTAAATCTTTTGTGAGCAGGTTCGCTACTTCTCTCTCAAAAGAAGCTCCTTTATTTCTAGAATTAGTCATTTCAATCTATTTGATCCAACATACCCTCAGCAAACTCAACATTAGAAGTGACGTTTTGCGTATCGTCTAAGTCTTCGAGCATTTCCAGTAGTTTAAAAGCTTTAAGTGAAGTTTCCATATCTGCTTTTATAGTTGTTTCAGGAATTAATGAAAGATCGGAGTCATCGATTTTAATTTCTTTCTCAGTCAAAGCGCTTTTTATCAACTCGAAGTCTGCTGGAGAAGAGCTAATAGTAACAGTTCCATCATCATTAAGCTCAAAATCCTCTGCACCTGCCTCTATTGAAATTTCCATAACTTCATCAGTATCTTGATTAGCAGAAACTGTAATGATTCCTTTTTTCTCGAAAAGATAGGAAACCGAACCAGTTGTTCCTAAGTTTCCTCCAGATTTAGTGAAAGCATGCCTTACTTCTGCAACTGTACGGTTATTGTTATCAGTCATTGACTCAACCATGATTGCTATACCGCCAGGGCCGTAGCCTTCAAAACTTACTTCTTCTAGATTTTCACCCTCAAGGCCTCCAGCGCCTCTTTGTATGGCTCTCTCAATAGTATCTTTTGTCATGTTTGCTGCAAGAGCCTTATCGACGGCGGTTCTTAGCCTCGGATTATCGTCCGCCACTCCACCTCCAAGTTTTGCTGCTACCGTAAGTTCTCTAATAAGTACCGAGAATATCTTTCCTCTCTTAGCATCTTGTCTACCCTTTCGATGTTTGATATTTGCCCATTTTGAATGACCAGCCACTCTACTCCTCCTTATCTATGCCGTGGAATCTTATGTGAAGTTCTTCTAGTTGATCGTCAGCTGCTTGTCCTGGTGCATCTGTTAGCATACACGACGCGGTTTGAGTTTTTGGAAAGGCGATTACATCTCTAATAGAATCTGCGCCTGTCATCAACATGATCATTCTATCAAATCCAATAGCCAGGCCTGCATGTGGAGGACATCCATGTTGCAAAGCGGAGATTAAAAAACCGAACTTTTCCTCTGCCTCTTCATCATTTATTTTTAATAGATTTAAAACAGTTTGCTGCATTTCTTTATCATGTATTCTGACAGAGCCTCCTCCAAGCTCGGTTCCATTCAAAACAACATCATAAGCATTTGTTAAAGCCGAAAGTGGATCTTTTTTCAGATCCTCAACTGAGCAATTAGGAGAGGTGAAAGGATGATGCAAAGGAGTTAGATCACCAGCCTTGTTCTTTTCAAACATTGGAAAATCTACAACCCAACAAGGAGCCCATTCGCACGTCAATAAATTCAAATCTTTAGCAACAAGGTCTCTCAATGCGGCCAAAGAATCATTAACAATATTGTTTTTACCTGCTCCGAAGAAAACTATATCTCCTTCTTCAACTTCTAAAGTCTTCATAAGAGATTCTAATATAGGGTCTTCAATAAATTTTATAATTGGAGATTGCAGCCCTTCTCTTCCCTTTGTGGGATCTTCAACTCTAATATAGGCAAGGCCCTTTGCGCCGTAATTTCCTACAAAATCAGTATAGTCATCAATTTGTTTTCTAGTTAGAAGTTTACCATTGGGAACTCTTAAAGCAGCAATCCTTGAATCCTGATCATTTGCAGGTTCCTTAAATACTTTGAACTCACAATCCTTGAATAAATCTTTTACTTCTAAAAATTGTAAAGGATTCCTCAAGTCAGGCTTATCTATTCCATATTTAGAAATAGCATCTCGATATGTAATCTTTGGAAAATCGCCCAAGTCTATAGATAAAGTATCCTTGAAGACCTCCCTTATTAGATTTGTGATCAAAGAAATAACATCATCTGCAGTAACAAAGGATAGCTCGATATCAAGTTGAGTGAATTCCGGCTGTCTATCTGCCCTCAAATCTTCGTCTCTAAAACATCTTGCAAACTGGAAGTACTTTTCAAATCCAGAGGCCATAAGTGTCTGTTTAAAAAGTTGAGGAGATTGAGGCAGAGCAAAAAATTGTCCTGGATAAGTTCTACTAGGAACTAAATAGTCTCTTGCTCCTTCAGGAGTAGCTTTTGTTAGCAAAGGTGTCTCGATTTCAATGAAACTCTCCCTATCAAGAAAATTTCTAAGTGAGACAGAGGCTTTTGATCTTAATCTTAAATTTTCCTGCATCTCAGATCTTCGAAGATCAAGGAATCTATACTTCAAACGAGTGTCTTCACCCACTGAAGTATGTTCATCTAGTTGAAATGGCATGGGCAGGGAAGAGTTCAATATTTTTAGGTCAGAAGCCACAATTTCTATTTGGCCTGTTTCAAGATTATCGTTTATTGTCCCTTCT
>CEQY01201810.1_pt1 | contig 30490 bp, 29 predicted proteins | sample 361391 | NCBI WGS metagenome assembly CEQY01 (sample SAMEA2621075, study PRJEB7988) | marine metagenome | isolation source: saline water (ENVO:00002010), including | reverse complement strand
GTAGCTTAATGTCATAAGGACTTGACCAAAGACTGAACAAATTCCCATGAGACCAAGCCATAGGACGAGGGATATGCTTGGAGCAAATGTAAGTAATCCATAAGAACCTACAATTACAAAGAGGACACTAAAATTAAAAACTATAAGCTGTGGTGAAAACAATAAAGTTGCTTCCTTGAGGAAAAGCATTGCAAGAGCGCTTAAGAATGCTCCAGTTATTCCTATTAACCATACAGCATTGGAAGCATTTGCACTCGGTCCTCCCGCAACTAACAATGTTCCAACAATAACGCAAACTAGTCCTATAAGCTGAATTGATTTAAGAGTATTTCCGTAAAATATAAAAATCAAAATCATTAAAAACATAGGAGCAAGACTAGCTAAAAATGAAGCATGAAGTGAACTTGTGTTCTGTAGAGTCCAAAACGTACAAATAACTGCCATGGCCCCAAAGACTGATCTAAGATGAACTGAAAAAGCAGCTCGTGTAAACAAAGAAGGAATATCTCTGACTACAAATGGCCCCAAGAGAATAACTGCAACCATCCCTCTAGAGAAAAGAAGTATCAACGGATCAAGCGATCCAAGTTTATAAGTTACTATAATATTCATTATGGCAAATAACAGGGCCGAACCAATACCCACGAGAAGTGGAATCATGTTCAGATTAATCCTTTAGAACGTACCCACTCATCGTTGTAAACAGTTTCAATATATGCTGTTCCTCTGTCTGGGCAGAGAAACATCACTTCTGGCTTCTCCTTAATTGAAGGATGATTTTTGAAAAAAGAATCTATCGCAAAATATACAGCCCCCGACGAACCCCCAGCTAATATACCATGTTGATTTCGAAGTGCCCTGCACCCCTTAACAACATTTGATTCTGATACATGCACCACTTTATCTATACAGCAGCTATCTAGCAATTTAGGCCTGATACTTGAGCCCATACCAGGAATAAATCTTACTTTAGGTTGAGCTTGGAAGATCATAGAACCTTCAATATCCACAGCGACTATCATTGTATTAGGACTTAACTCTCTCACTCCCCTTGAAACGCCACTCAGTGTTCCTCCTGAGCTAACTCCAACGAAGAGGTAGTCTAGCCTAGTGCTAAAATTAAATATTTCTTTAGCAGTACCTAAGTAATGAGCTTCGGCACAATAGGGATTTTCATATTGATTTATCCAATAGCTATTGGAAATACTGTCGATAATGTCATGAACACGCTTAATTCTTGTCTTAAGGTAGCCACCCGACTCGTCCATATCTTTAACCATGACTACTTCTTCACAAAGGCTCCTGAGGAAACCTAAATACAAAGGTGATATGTTTGGATCGACAACGGGTATGAACTTGATTTCTAGAAAGTTGCATATCTGAGCCAAAGATGAAGCGAAATTTCCAGATGATGATTCAACAATGACTGTATCTTTCGTAATGTTCCCATTTTCAACGGCTTTTCTAAGAGAATGATAAGCCGAACGATCTTTTACACTTCCTGTTAAATTATAATACTCAAGCTTAGCAAACAAATTAATGTGACTGTGTGATAAAGCAATCACTGGGGTATTTCCAACAAGAGGATGAAGCATATCGAGCTTTTGTATTAAGTTATTCAAATCTTCTTCCTAAGTGTAAAATGTACTTACTCACAGCCTGAACTCTCAAATTCTATTGAAGAGTACGTTACATTGTATGTCTGAAGTAGATTCTTAATTTCTATCTTTATCTTATCTACAGACTTCATTTCCATCTCTGGGGAAACCTTCACATGAAACCTAAGATAATGGTGTTCATCGTCAAGAGACCAGCCTTTAATTTCATGAATATTTTCAACCCCCGAAAACTCTTCTATTTTATTTTTTATTTCACCAATCTCCAATTCTGATGGAAAATGCTGTAGTAAAATAATGAACACCTTTTTAAGATTTTTATAAACACCTCGTAAAATAATAGCTGAAATTAAAATCGACAAGACGGCGTCAAGTACAAACCATGGCTTAAACAAAAGAATAATACTCACGATAAGAACTGCTACCCATCCAAACAAATCTTCAAGCAGGTGAAGCATTATCATTTTCATATTCACTCCACTATTTTTTGAAAGTCTCCAAGCAGCATAAGAGTTAACCGATATACCTAAAATAGCTAGCCAAACCATCCCTTCGGCCTTCACTTCCTCTGGGCTTTGTATGCGACCGATAGCCTCATATATAACAAAAACGCTACCGGCGAGGAGAATCCCCCCATTAACAAGTGCAGCTAATATTGAGAATCGTCGATAGCCAAACGTATACTTTTTATCAGGATCTTTATCACTCAACTTTTCAGCAAAGTACGAAAAAAGAAGTGCTAAACTATCCCCGAAGTCATGTAGGGCATCAGACATAATTGCAATACTATTTGTGTAAAAGCCCCCAATAAGCTCAATAACAGCGAAGCTTGCATTTAGAAAAAAAGCTATAAGAATATTCTTTCTACTTCCGTCTGAGCCTGAGTGAGAGTGATTATGCCCCATCTCTTTTACCTATAACTTTTGGAGTTCCAATTTTCATTAGCCCTTGAGAGTTCATTTTCAACATTTTTTTCAAACTTCTCCATATTAGCTTTACTTGAAAAATAGTAATTTCGACCTTTATGGCTTACCATGTATTCTTCACTACCCATAACGTCTAACTTACCTTCTGCGACAGTGACCAGCTAATATGTTATTACTCTGCAACAATAAACCAAGTAATATATATTTCAATGACGTCTTGATACCTTTCCCTTTGTGATTATATTTGCCCACACAATAACACACAGCGCAAAAGGACACAGCAAGTTTATAAATATAGTGTAAAAATTACCTAAAAAGCACAATGTATTCAGCAATAAGCAAAACTTAGCAACAAAAATTTTCTTTAACCAAGTTCAGCATCTTTCAAATGAAGTAAAAAGAGTTTCTACTCAGATTTTGTAGTTAGTCTGATCTACTAACGACAGGCAGTAACTATAAAAGTATGCAACTGGAGTTGTTTTCGGTTATCTCTGTTTAGTATAAGAAAAGTTTAAGACCAGTCTTTTGTCCTTTGGCTATTTTCATATCGCTTGGAGAAACTATTGAAAGACATTTATTTTTCATTGTGATCTGCCAATATTATATTTTTATTATTCATCATCTTTATAATTGACTCAATAATCAAAATATCCACAAATAGACTTTGTAAGACAACCAAACAAGATAAATTTTTATGAAAGCAGAAATATAACTCATATCAAGTCTCCTATTTCGAATTTAAAAAGAATTAGAAATTAATCTTCGAGCTCTTAAACATATTATCAAACATCTAGATTTAATAGCGAAAGGATCATGTGATTTTATTTCACAATCACAAACATTCTGTCTAGGCCCAATTTTTAGCAGCTTGGCTATTCTTAGGAGCGCTTTGAGTCAAAATTTAATAAGTAAGTTTAGATACAATTAATAAGGCTTCACAAAGGCCATTTTTAGCTTAAATTAGCATATCTAAATTATTAAATTTACATTCTAGGCCATAAGCGTTATTCATATTTTTCGAGGCTTGAATCTGGGCCTTTTCGTCTTAAAAAAGTCCCGAAAAAGTCCCGATGATTTCAAAAAAGTCCCGAAAAAGTCCCGTTAATGGATGAAAACAGATAAAAGTGGATGAGCACAGACAACAGCTCAATAGCCCCTACTGAAGGGCGATTGCAACAAAAAAAGAAGAATTAAAAGGTAAAATATGAGTAAAGATTTAAGTCGCTGCACATTTGCTATTATTTCTCACCCGGATGCGGGGAAAACAACTGTTACTGAAAAATTGATTTGGTTTGGAGGGGTCGTTCGTGAAGCTGGAATGGTTAAGGCCAAGTCAGGTGAAGCGGCAAAGTCGGACTGGATGCAAATGGAGCAAGACCGTGGGATCTCTATTACTTCTTCGGTTATGAGTTATACTTATAATAATCGCTATGTTCATCTCTTAGATACTCCTGGTCACAAAGATTTCTCGGAGGATACCTACAGAACTCTGACTGCTGTTGAATCGGTACTTATGATGATCGATTCGGCTAAAGGAGTTGAGGAGCAAACTCAAAAATTAATGGAAGTTTGTAGGCTTCGTGACACCCCTATTTGTACTTTTATGAATAAGTTTGATCGTGAGTCTCTTGATCCCTTTGAACTGATTGATAATGTGGAAAAAGAGCTCTCTATTCAATGTGTCCCCATGACCTGGCCTATTGGTATGGGAGTTGATTTTAAAGGGGTCTATGATCTCAAAACAAAAAAAGTAAGAGTCTTTGGTGATAAAAAAGATCCCCTTAACCCTACTATTATTGATGCCAGTGATCTCAATAATCCGGAGTTAATAAACTATATTGGTGAGACTTTAAAGGAGAAGCTAGAAGAGGACCTAATGATGGTGGAAGAACTCATTCCACCTTTTAATATGGAAGAGTACCTCGCTGGTATTCAAACTCCCGTTTTCTTTGGTTCGGCCCTATACAATTTTGGTGTGAAAGAAGTCTTGGATATGATTACAGATAATGCTCCTGGCCCCAGACCTCGTAAGGCCAAGCTTGAGCCCTTTGATGCTGATAGTGATGAAGTTGTTATTGACCCACAAAGTGATAAAAAGTTCTCAGGTTTCGTTTTTAAAATCCAGGCCAATATGGATAAAAAGCATCGTGATCGAATTGCTTTTATGCGTATCTGTTCTGGTAAATTTACCCGAAACCAAAAACTTCACCATGTACGAACAGGCAAAGATATTAAAATAGCAACTCCTCTCATATTTCAAGCACGTGACAGAGAGCTTGCAGAGTATGCTCTACCGGGTGATATCATTGGATTACACGATACAGGAAAATTGCAGATTGGAGATACCTTCACCGAAGGGAAGAAAATTATGTACACCGGAATTCCAGCTTTTGCCCCTGAGCTTTTTAAAAAAGTAGCCTTAAAGGACCCTCTTAAAGCAAAGCATCTGGATAAAGGACTTCGTCAACTCTCAGAGGAAGGGGCTACTCAGCTCTTTATTCGTGAGATGACTAATGAAAAAATGCTTGGAGCTGTTGGTGCTCTTCAATTTGAAGTTGTTAAGTTTCGCCTGGAAGATGAATATAATGTCCATGCCGACTACGAAGGCACTCCTTTTGTGGGAGTTCGTTGGTTAAAATTCAAAGATAAAAGACAGCAGGATAAGTTTAGAACTGATTATAGCTCAAATATTCTCTATGATGGAAAAGATCGTATTTGCTATGGGATAAAGTCACCATGGGATCTAAAACTCTGTGAAGAGAAGAATCCTGAGGTAAAGTTCTTTAAGAATTCTGATTATATCGAAACTCATCACGGCTAAGACTAAAACGCTCAACATTCTCATGTTGCGTTAAATTAAAACCATAGTAGTATTTAAAGATAATTTTCTCTACAATTTAAGATAATGAGATTTTATAAAAGCTTGAGCGATAAACAAATTGAATTATTTGTATTTTTATTTTTTTCACTAGTCTTTGTTTATTTTACATCTTACCAATTATTTCAGCCTGCTTTTTGGGATGAGGTGAAGGTCTACTTTAAGCCTTTGTGGGAGTTTTATAACTCTCCCTCAGCTTTTATTTTCGACAGAGCTGCCCATCAATTTGAGCGGCCTTTAGGCCAGAATTTAATTTACTATCCTACACTTCTTATATTTGGCAAAAATATAATCGCAGTCAGAATTCAAAACCTCTTTATGTTTATAATATCTCACTATTTTTTATATAAATCTTTCACACAAAACAAATCTCAATCTGATAAAGTTTGCGTTCTTCTATTACTCTTCTACCTGTGTACAATTCCCGCCTATATCATTTACACCACTCAGTTTGTGGGCGCTCCTCAACTTTTTTTTCTCATGTCAGTCTGCTTATTTTGTATTCAATTTTTTCCCCAAAGAGTTTTATTAATTTTCTTTATTAGTTTGCTTATGGGTAGTTTTAGAGAATCCTCACTTGCTTTTGCGCTGGCCATTTTTGCCTTTTGGGGAGTTCCCGGCAAAAGAAAACCCATTTTGATTTCATCTCTTGCCATTATCATAGGTTTTTTACTGAATCTCATATTGACTAAAATAAGAACAGGAGATTTTTTTCAACATATGGCCTTAACGGAAAACCATCTTTTTCAACTTAGTCTTTTTGAGGCATTAACAAAGTTTCATTCTCATTTTTTACTTTCTTATAAACTTCTCATTCCCTTTAGTATTAGTGTGCTCCTCATATTAAGATATTTTTCTTTTCAGTCCTTGAAAGAAAATAAATATTTCACTTTCTCCTTTTTGATTGCAAGTCTTTTTATTTTAATTTTTTCTTTTCATAAGTTTGCCATCGTACGATATTTCTGGATTGCGACTCCTTTTTTTCTCTATTTGTGTTTTTATTCAGTCATTAAACTTTCACAATCAAATAGAGTTCGTATCGTATTAATTTTAGTCTGTTTTCTCTCATCATTCATTATTGGAGATCCTCATAGTGAAACCAAAGAGTCGATTTTTTACCGATATATAGGCCCTGAATATACATTAAGAAATACTGAACATAGACGAGCTCATCAAGAGATTTTAAAAAAAATCAAAAATAATGCACCAGCCGGAAGCGAGATTATTACATCATGGCCTTTTGAAGCTATGCTTAGCACTTCACACTTGGGCTATGGACCATATATCCCTTATAAGTTAAACGATATTTACGACGGTGAGCCTTTCGATTTTCAAAAACCCGATGTTATTTTATGGAATAATTATCCTGAACAATTAGATTTTCACCAACTCTCTTTGGTCTATGATCTCACTCAGTATAAACTTTATTCATATGGAGACTCTAGATACAAAATAAAACTTTTCATCAAAGAAAATGACCAAAGATAAATTATGAAACACCTCATTAAGTATTTTTTACATTTCATACTCTTTTTTATTTTCATAGCTTGTGCCCATCAACGTCTTGAAAAATCAGAAGATACGACCACTTTCGCTAAAAACAACCTCAGAAACTCACATTACAAAAACTTTATATTTAACTCAGACTCTGAATATTACGTTTTTAAACCTGAATGGGGAAAAAAAGCGCTCAAACACACTCCCTTAACCTTAACTTATAACAAACAGGATTTTATTTTTTTCGGCACAAAGGATGGCTCATTTAACTGTGTGAATTTAAAAAATAACCAGCTCATTTTCTCTACGAAAATTGAAGGAGTTATGACTTCTACTCCTGTAATTGATCCTGCGACTAAGAGAATCTATCTTGTAAGTAGAGATATGAATGATTTCAAACTTTTTGCCCTTGATATTAAAGGGAAAGTTATCGCTAAAGAAGTCATCAACTTAAAAGAGATATTAGCGCAAAAAGGAATTGACTCCAATCAAATCGACTTAACTTATTATGCACAGAGAACAGCTCTTGGATTAAATAAAATAAATAGCAGACCCTATATATTCTTTGCTTTCACCAATGCGAAAGGGTCCTTTTATCTTGGGCAACATTCAGCGAATAGCTTTTATAATACTTCACGAGGAGCAAGTGGAATCGTGCTAGGATATTATCTCGATAATTCCAAAGGACTATCTAAAGATCCCCCCCTTATTTTTTTCACAAGTCACCCTGTTAGGGATCAATCTTTTTCTGGTAATAATTCAGGAGTTTACCTCTCAGGAGGTGGTATCACTCTCCTTCCACAAAATGAACTTATCATTGCCACAGGGAATGGACAATTCCAACCAGAAGCAAAACAATACGGCTGCTCACTGTTAAAATTAAAAGGACATAATTTTGAAATTATAAAAAATAGGCATAAGCCTGTCGTATTTTCCAATGAGAAAGCAGGTTACCAAGAGTGTTATTTTAATGAAAGTGAAATGAGTAGTTCTTACCCTGTAACAATTGATACAAAGAAAGGAGCTCGAGGCCTGATTGTAGACAAAAGTGGTTCTCTTCATATTCTGTCTTCTGATTTTTATCATAACTCTACAGAGCAAAAAATTATGAGCTTTAAAATAGATGAGATTTTCAAACACTCGAGTACCGCCCATTACTCAGGCGACCTCATATTTGAGAAGAATAATAAAGTCTATGCTTTAATAAAATCAAATAACACACTTCCAGAGTCAAAAAAAATATCTATTTATGCAGATTCTAAAGAAAGGCTACCTGCTTTTTATCAAGATTATGATAAAAAAAAATGTTTAGGACTCATTGGAAAAGATAAGAGTGAAAAATCAAAAAAAATTTCACTCTTTTATTCAGGGCCAACTTTAAATCGATATCTTATAGGCGAAGAGAATTGGTTGGAGAAGCTCACTGATGGAAACTATGAATACCTACTCAAGATGACAAAAAGCAAGGCCTCACATACCGTTTCCAATTGGAGTTTGCCTTACAAAAAATTCTCCCCTGTTGGTTACTCAGTAACGAAGCTACAAAAAGCACCTCAGGGTTATCAAAGAGAGAGATTCGATCTCTTCGCGATTAAAACTCACAAGACCAACCGGCTTCATAGTATATATACGACTCCAAGATATAAAGAAATAAATAACGAGTACGTTTATTCTTCTAAATTAACAAAACCTGCATTTACTTATTTTAAGGCTCAAAATAAGACTCAACAATGTCAGGGCTATGATAATAAATCCTTTAAGCCTTTGTTTGAATATAGTTTTGATCCAAAAGAACTCAACACAACTTACACATTGGCCTTAATAGATATAACTCAACCTCAAAGTTTAAAAATACTCAAAAAACGACAAGGAGATCAATTTGAGTATACCAATAAATCTCCTCTTATTCTTATTCAAGATCAGAACAAAAAACAATTGGCCATTTACAGCGCTACACATAAGAAAACACAGAAATCAAAGCTATATATACTTGACCTAGAGAAATTAAATATCATTCGTGAGGTTGCTATTGGAGGTCCTCTCCATTTCTCACATATTGTTCCCTATAAAGAGCACTTAATCTATGCGACAAAAGACAATGGTATAGAGGTATTTTCAAATAGACCACCTTCACAATAACCACTCTCTGTTTTTTAAATACCAACTCACAGTTTGCTCTAGTTTTTTTTGAAAACCGTCTGTTGTTTGCCAGCCTAGCTCTTTTAACTTGCTCCCGTCTAAGGAATAGCGTAAATCATGGCCGGGGCGACTTGAATGATAATCTACGAGCTCGTAATTTAGTGGTTTGCCGATAAAGCCTGCAATCGTTTGAGCTAGTTCTAAATTATCTATTTCAACTTCACCTACAATATTCACCTTATCCCGTTGCCATTGCTTAAGGGAGATAAGATAAAGTATGGCGTCAGCAAGGTCATCACAATGCATGTAAAACCTGCTCCCTGGAATTTTTAAGGATTCATCGGCGTGAATCGTAACAGTCTTTTGATCAAGCACGGACTTAATGACTTTCGGAATATATTTCTCTGGATGCTGTCTTTCACCAAAAAGATTCATTGTATGGGTAATGAGAAGTGGTATTTGAAAAGTATTAGCATAGGCCAGGCATAATTCTTCCGCACCTGCCTTAGTCGCAGAATAAGGGTTGGTAGAATTATAGCGATCCCATTCTTTATAATTAGTACTTTTGTCGGCCGGGCCAAATACTTCATCAGTAGAGAAATAAACAAAATTTTTAAGCTTAGGCAGTTTGCGTGCAAATTCTAGAATATAATGAGTGCCAATGATATTTGCTTGAATGAAAGAGAATGGATCTTCGATACTTTTATCCACATGGCTTTCAGCTGCTAAGTGAAAAATGTATTCGACATTTTCCCCGATTTCTTTTGCTAGGCCATCAGGTATTTTGTGACATAAATCAGCAGTAAAAACTTTGACTCTTTCATTTTGTTGGATAATCGCGTTTTCTCTTAAACGGTCATAACCAAAAGAAGCATAGGATAACTTATCTATGATAATGACTTCATAGTCAGTGGAGTTAATAATCTTGTTAACCAAATGATGACCTACAAAGCCTGCACCTCCGGTAATGATCACTTTCTTTGTCATTTGAGTTCATCTCCTCTACCCATAGAAAATTTATACGAAATAGTATTGATAATGATTTTCAAAGCATAAATTATACTATCTTTGTAACTTATACTGCTACTGCCAGCACTATAATTTGTGGGTATTTTTATCGCCAATATTTTATAGTCTCGTTTTATATGCTCTATGATGATTTCATTATCAAAAATAAAGCCATCCGACAGAGACTCAAAGTCTATAGTTTTTAGGAAATGTAAATTATAGGCCCTAAATCCAGAATGATACTCACTTAATTGTCTGTTAAGCAGAAGGTTTTGCATTTTTGTGAGCATGATATTTCCAATATATCTCACCACAGGCATTCCATCTTTGAGAGGAGTACCTAAAAAACGAGAGCCATATGCAAATGCGCAGTTTGTATCTTTTAACAACTTTAGTATTTCAGGCACTTGGTTTGCTGGGTATTGATTATCTCCATGGACCATAACAATATATTGATAATCATTATTAAGAGCATAACGATAAGCAATCTTTTGATTACCTCCATAATAAGCTTGATTCTCCAGCCTTATGAGTTGACAGTAATCCTCGATATTTTGCTGAGTGATAAATTCATGGGCACGGGAATAGGTTTGATCTGTACTCTGATCATCTACTAATAAAAGTTGGGTGTTCTTATTAATATAAGGAAGCAAAGAATTAAGCGTATCAAGAATAATATGTTCTAAATTTCTTGCTGGTATATAAATTAAGCTTTTTTCAGTTCCACTTGGTAATTCCATAGCTTATTTTAACAAAAAATGCGTAAAAGCAAATGAACATTTATGTTTATAAATAACGATGACTCAGTATAATAAGTATTAAGAATCTATATTTCACTAAGGCCTTATCTAATGACGCATAAGCAATCAGCTTTGTTTTTATCTTTTCTCTGTGGTTTTTTCTCTATGGCGATAGAGATTCTACTGATCAGAACAGTCAACTTCTATATGGGCAGCTCCATTTATGGAACTTCTACTATTTTAACCGCGTTTTTTTTGGCGATGGCTTTTGGGCAACTCTTTTCTCCACAAATTCATGAGCGATTATCATCAAAAAAATGGAACTATATAATCATTTGCTGCATAAACTTAATGATAATTTTTCATTTTGCATTAGCAACTAAAGAAATTGTAAGCTTTTTATTTCAAATCATGGGTGAGCGACTCTACTCACCTTTTTTCTTAGTCCTAATGGGCTCCTTATATATTCTCCCGTATGTTCCTGCCATTGCAATCTCATCTGCAGTCATTCCAACCCTGATTATAGAGAATAATGAGCAGAGAGTCTCCGCTAAAGAAATACTATGTTTCTCAACTGCAGGTTGCATCCTTGGTACAATATTTATAACTTTCATAGGTTTCCCATATATAGGTGTAAAGATAAGTTTAATCCTGCTGCTAATCTTGTTTTGCTTTATTATCACTAAGTGGTACGAGAAAAGATTTTTTTATTTTGTTTTTTTAACCCTCCCTATCTTTTTGGTGAGCTTATTTGTACAAAATAATCTTAAAACTTCACTTTACAGTATTAATTTTTCTCAAAAATATTCTCTTGATGATGAAAAGGTCATCAGTTATACCGATACGATCATCGGTGCCAACTCAGTTATATTCCTTAACTCGCCTCTCAAAAACTTGTTTTCGCTTATAAATGCTGGGCCAATATTAACTCACCCATCTGATAAATTACTCATTTTAGGATCCGCAGCAGGAGGGCTTACAGAACAAATATTAACTTTATACCCTAAGCTCAAAGTAGACCTTGTTGAAATTGATCCCTATTGGATTAAAACATTAAAAAAAAGAAACCCTCAGATATTTTCACGAGTCAATTTTATTGAATCAGATTTAGTCCTTTACACCAAAACAACAAAAAAAAGATATGACTATATTATTTTTGATGCTTTTAGCAATGGGAATATTCCCACTAATCTGCTGCATAAGTCTGTGTTTGATCATATTTACAATATTCTCACCCCAAAAGGCATCCTCTCACTAAATAATCATATGCTCGATCCCTATCTAGAATCCCCCGAAATTGAAAAACAACTTAGCTCAAGAACACTTAATAACACTCTTCACGCAAGTGGGTTTCAAAGTGTGTATAAACATTTGTATTGGGGACATTTCTTTGCCTTTAAATCGAAAAAAGACTTAACAAATTATTATGATGAGATTTTAGCTTCTGCTCAAGCTACACCTCTTGCCACTAAGCGGGCTTCATTATTATTTTATGCTCTAGGACTTTATGACTATACTCGTTTTCATCAATCAACCCCCATTTTCAAAGATGACTATGAATATCACAATGACCGCAGAGACCTTCAGCTTGATGAAAGCTTCTTGTCTCAACTCCAAAAAGACTTTATCAGCACTCAAAAAAACTTTTCAAAAAGACTTTGCCAACTTACTAGTAATGAAATCTTAAAGATTATTCCAATATTCAAATATCAAATTAATGGTGAAGTAATATTACAGAACTCTCAAGAAGTATCAAATTGCTTAATATTTACTTATTACAGTTTATATCACCACATCATGAAGGGGCGTTATAACTCAGCTATAAAGGATTTAAATAACATATTTTCTGCATCTGAGTTAAAAACATGAAAAAACAACACCTTATTTACTTCATTATCGCTCATCTCTTCTTGATTTTCTTCTTTTTGGCCCCTCTCAAATACCATACAAATTTTAAAGACAATATATTAATAAAATTTAGTTTCAATAGTATCGCATTGCTATATCGAGGAATTGGTCGTTGGGCTTTTTTTACTACTGCTCAAGGACGATTCTATCAAAATTATTTCGAATATGATGGTAAGAAATTTATTCATCGTGAGTTTCCTCGACTCAAGAGCGATGCAATTGCACTTGAGTTAGGCAATTTTACCGAGCAACATATGGAGATGGCCAAGCTCTACACTATAAATCAAAACCCGTCCAACTCCCAATGGCTTTGTCGTTATTATGAATTACCTGAAAACAAAGATCTACTATTCGAATTAAAGAAAGTCTACCTTCAAAGCGATATCTTTACTTCCTTGGAAAGTGACAGCAAAGAGCTTTATTTACCACAATCTTTAAAGAAGCTCCCCTTAGTAAAAAAAACAAGTAAAAGCTTTTACACTCAAACTCTTTATTATTTTAGGTGTCCATAATGCAAAATTATCTAAGAGGTCACTTATATACTTTCTCTGTTTTTGTTTTAACGATCATAAATATTGAGAAGATTCTTAACTATCAAATCTATTTTTCTGCCACTCATTCACTTACAAGTAAAGATATGCTGATTAAATACGCAGCAAGCTTGCTGTCAGTTATACTCTTATTAGTCTCGATAAAATTAAAATACAGAGTATTGCCTCTTGGCTCTTTTATTTTGCTGAACATTAGTATGATTCCCTTTATATATGGAGCCGATCTATTTGCTTACGCTCTAGCATTTTATTTAATCTTTTCATGCTCAGAAAAACACGATTTCATCAGCTTTCTAGGTGAATACTTACTTTTTGGAATGCTTGTTACTGTTTATCTCTATAATGGCTTTTATAAAATTAATGATCCGAACTGGACAAGTGGAAATATCATGTTAGAAATTTTTAATTCACCGTATAACTTTTTTAACCTTATTTTAAGTTGGAGTGTGATTTTACTTCAATTTTCAATTACGTTTATCTACTGGTCAAAAGCAAGAAAAGTGGTTCCTTTATTATTTTGCATAAAACACTTATTCATTGCTATATATTTTGATTTGCTTTTTGGTCTCGTGTGTATTCTCTTACATTTAGCAGTTTATTGTTCATCTGGAGAATTTAGTAAAAAACTTAAAGCCTATATATTTCATACTAAGACTCCTTAAAATTCTCATAATTAAGCTTTCTTTTAAAGAGCTTATTATTTAAATAACAAAAAAGGATTCCTCTTTTAACAAGGATAAAAATGTTTCCATTTAATTCAAGCTTTAAATCTTTACTAGAAGGAAAGATAAGAGGCAAAAGAGACTCTATAAAAAATATAGTGACAACATCATAGTTAGGTATCCATTTACTATTTTCTATTATGCTTAGTTGAAGGTTTTCATAAAAACCTTTATCCTTCACATAAATAACTTCATCATTTTCTCCTAAATAAAAAACCTCATTTGCTCCAAGCTTTTTATAAAAAATAGGAATATCACCTCTATTATACTGAACTAACTCTTCTGGATGCCATTTATCGATATCTATTTTATTAGAATAATCGAACGTATCTCGCATTATAACTCTTATCACAATATTTTGTAATGGTCCTATATCAGCCTCTATAAACTGACACAGCTTAACATGCTGGTCATTAAGTTTTTGGAGTGTTGTCATTTGGGATTCAAGTAGCTCAGTAACTTCTTTTTCATCTAATTGTAACAGTTGCTGTTGCAAAGATCTGAGCCCAAATATTCTTTCTAATTTATGTTCATGTTTTGGAAATAAAACGCTGTAAGAGATCAATGTATTTACGTTGCTAAAAATCAACTCTAAATCAATAGGAGCAAAAATAAATTGATCATTCTGGCTCAAACCACAAATGATATTTTCATCACTCAAATCTGCTACTCCCAACCATTGGATAACACCTAAGGCCCTGCCGAGGGATTTTATTTGTGATAAACTTAATTTAGCTGGAAGTGATTTAACACTAATTTTTTCCATCAATTGAATACAAGTTGAATAAGTCAGGTTTGGCCTAGAGCAATCAATAAGAGGAAAAGGTAAATCCTCAAATAGATGATCTAAGTGTTTACGAAATCTCGAATCTCTTGCAAAGAGTAGATATTCACCGTATAAAGGTCTAAACTTATAAATCAGACCTTCTTCTTCATAAGTCTTTTTACCAAAATTGTGTGGATCCCCTAAGAGTCTTTTCATTTGCCTTCAATTTAAAAAGTCAGTATTATTATAGCATGTCATCAAGATTTTTTGCGATTAATAGAGATACATTTAATGTTTTAATGGAAGAAGACGGGAAGTACATATCTGTTCAAATGGAAAACACAAAAGAGTTTTATGAGTCGAACAAGATCTATGCTGCCATTATTCATATTATTGAATCAGGTAAAGAGGTCTCACTTGACAATATTATTCAAGCTTGCTCGGAAAATGCACCTAAGAGTTTTACCGAAGACATGGAAAAAATTGTAAGTAAAGCGGTTGGAGTTTTACTTGAAAAAGGAATTATCAAGGAAGTTGAAGTCGGCTAACTCATACACATAGTTGAGGCAGAAAACGAAAAAGCATTCAAATCTTCATCAAAATCTAATAATTTAAGCTCTTTGATACTTAACTCTCCAATATCATCATTGGATAAATCTTTTAAAAGATTTCTGATTTTGTCGTTCTCGTTATGCATTGTTCCTCTTTAGATACTATTATAGTATAAAACAAAACTTAACAAAACTACTAAAAAAATAGCATCGCTTTACTCGTAAAATCAAACACTTAAACAGTGCAGATACTTAATTTAACTTTGATATGCTTTTTATTCCTACAATCTTAAAGTATTTAAGGCTATAGAGGATATTTTTTTGCGGCATATATAAGACTATATTTTCATTCTTAAGTTCTCTTGAAGAAATTTCTTGTTTATTTAAATGCTTCGAGACAAGCACAAACAAAATATATTGATACATTTGCATCCCCCAAACGAAAAGGTTTTTTGAGGATTTTAAACGCTTAAAGTCTGACCAAGAGTTCCTAAGAGAAAGAGATAATTCGTTCTTGGTGTGAAAATAAGTTTCGTAATCAAGATAAGTCTGTTTTAAAAGTTCTGTATAAAAAATAGAAATGGCCAAATCTTTGATCATTTTGGTAAAAGTCGTATCAATTTTTTTGTCAACAATCAGATCATGATAAATACCTATTCGTTGCTCTTTATGGTCTTGGCCCCTATAGAGAATTTCGGCATCTTCATTTCTAGTAAACTGCTCATTAAATTTTAGCTTAAGCATATGTTCAGTATTGGCCAATAAGGCACAAGAATCTAATCCCGGCCGACTCACTCCATACTTAGTTTTCATTTGATATTCATTCGCAAGCTTAAGTTTAATATTATTTACAAGACTTAATTTATTAAAGCGATAATTAATTTTTCCCTGAACAAAATCCAGTTGATATTCATCTATCTTTTCCTTGAGGCTCTGAAAATTGAAATTTTTAATCTGAACATCACTATCTAAGAATAGTACGAGAGGTGTCTTAACCTGTTCTAGCCCAAAATTTCGTGCCTGCGAGCGCCCCGCTTTTGGACTATAAATCACTGTAGCAGGCCTTAGCATTTCCTTCACTGTATCGGTTAAAGTCATATTATTAATGACAACAATTGTGTCAATATTCTGATGAGCTAATAGCTTTGCATTCGCTACCACACAACTCAAAACGATATCGTCTATTTTATGACAGGGAACAACTGCTGTAATCATAATGGTAAACTAGCTCAAGGACTTTGCTGTATTCTTTTCATCCACAAAAACAAGAGTCGGTTTATGCCCTGCCGCCTTATCATTATCAACTGTTCCATAGGCACAAATAATAACCAGATCCCCTGGGTGTGCGTGTCTAGCAGCGGCACCATTGAGGCAAATCTCTCCAGGCCCTCCTGGAATAATATATGTGGCAAAACGAGCCCCATTATTACAGTTATAGATTTCTACTTTTTCAAATTCATGCATTCTTGCGGCATCTGTGAGAGCCGGATCAATGGAGATAGACCCTTCATAATTAAGGTTAGCATCTGTTACCGTTGCTCTATGGATTTTAGATTTTAAAACTTGTATTTGCATATTTACTCCTTATTGATTAATTCTTAGTGCAAGATTGAGTCCTTGCAGCACCAGGTTAGGTTCAATGGTCTTAAAAACATGTTCATTCTCAAAAAGATTAGCAAAGCCACCTGTGCCAATCACCACTGGCGCCTCCCCTTCAAGATTTTCTTCAGCGATTTTTTGAATAATTCCCTTCACTGCAAACAGGTGAGCATAATAAAGACCTGATTGGATACTACTTACTGTTGTTCTTCCCAGAACTGATTCAGGTCTTACGATCTCTACACTGGGAAGCTTCGCTGTACGTTCTTCCAAAGCCTTCATGGAAACATTAAGACCTGCAATGATCACCCCTCCCTGATATGTTTTATCTTTAGTCACAGTGCAAAAGGTAGTCGCAGTTCCAAAGTCAACAATGATCACATTTTCATCTGGGTAAAGATGCCTGGCCGCAATGGCATTAGCGATGCGATCGGCCCCCACTTCAGTAGGATTTTTATAAGCAATTTTGAGCCCGGTTTTAACACCAGGGCCTAAGGTAAAAGGTGTGATATCAAAATATTTAATACAGGCAGATCTAAGCGAATAAAGCAGTGCAGGAACTACTGAACAGATCGCAATTTGAGAAATGTTATCTGGATTAACATCGTTTTCTCTTAAAACACTGCGTAGAAAAAGTCCAAATTGATCACTGGAAGAAGTTGTGAGGGTGCTATGGCGAAAGCGAAGTTTAAGTTCTTCTCCATCAAAAACACCACCAAAAATTTGGCTATTCCCCACATCTAAAGAAAGTATCATACTCTTGCTCCTAAACTTAAAATACGTGCTGACAAATGATCAATGCCTTGAATGACTTCATAGTTAAGAGTTTGATCATAGAGAGTGAATTTATCCTCTCCTCTTTGTCGCTCTAATATATTATTTTGCACTATCCCCTGTGTCTTAGCATGCTCCATCACCCGTTTTACGCTGGTATTAATTTCTTGTTGTGAAATTTCACCTGAGAGTTTAAATCCAATTAAGGCAGCAGTTGGATGTATATCTTTTATCATATTAATAACCTTAGGAGCAGGTTTTAGTTTAATTTGTAATTCTGCAAGTCCTGAGGGAATCTTAGTTGAGCTGAAGTTCTTATCTGCGGTACCAATACTGGCCACTTCATAATCATTAACGGCCGCTGCATGAATGATAAGATCAAAATTTTCTGCTTTCGAATTCTTGATCAAATCTATAAGGTCATAGCTCGTAGTGAAATATTTAACTTTTACTTCTAAATCAATTGGCAAGTTTATGCCCGTTGCTAAAAACAAATGAACTTCATGTTCCGCTACATATTTCTCGGCAAGGGTGATGGCCGTTCTTCCACTACTTTTGTTTCCAATAAAGCGCATTTGATCGAGTGGTGTCTGTGTCCCACCACCGGTAATTAAAACCTTCATACAACTTCCTTATGCTTTAAGTAAGTTAAAATTTGTTCCACTTCGAGCATACGTCCTAGACCTGTATATCCACAGGCCACTTGTCCTGAGTCCGGGCCAATAAACTGAACTCCAAGCTCATTGAGCTTAGCAATTGAATTTTGAGTTATCGGATGGTGATACATATGAGGATTCATAGCCGGAACCATGAACCATGGTTTTTCAAAATTATAACTTAAAAATAAAGTGGATAAAAGATCGCTGCCAAGACCTGCTGCAAATTCATTTATTTTATGAGCACTCATTGGACAAGTCACATGGAAGTCGGCCCATTTATGTAAATCAATATGCTCCATGGCGTCCCCAGCGCTGTAAAGATCAGTTAAAACTTTCTTTCCACTTAGACCTTCAAGTGTAGGAAGACCAATAAATTGCTGAGCTCCATGGGTGGCCACCACTTGCACAACGTGTCCTTTTTTTACCAGCTCAGATAAAAGCCCACAGGCCTTAAAACAGGCAATTGAGCCGGTGAGTGAGAAAAGTATTTTTTTAGATTTCGACATTATCAATTAACCTTATTCCTTCTAATCTTGCAGCGATAAAACGACGCTCAAAATGTTCTTCCAGATAATCTATCTCAAAACCAATTTTTTTGAGTTTAGTTTTTATCTCTTCAAGACTTTGATTTTTGCTCATCTGTTCATATATTTGAGGGGCAAGCTCTCTCCCCTTTTTAGATAAGCGTAAGTTTCTAGAACTCATGGCCAGCCCATCTTTTTCACGAATGGTTTCAAGTCCTATAATCTGAGTGTTGATAAAAAAGTCCCGGGCCATATTTTTGATGAGTTGAAATTGCTGATAGTCTTTAAGTCCAAAGTAAGCGCTATCCGCCTGTATCAAATTGAGTAATTTGAGCACAATCGTTAAAACTCCAGAAAAATGTCCAGGTCTGCTCGCTCCACACAGAATTTGAGAGAGATGATTTTCTTCTACTTTATAAAAATACCCATGGGGATACATTTCTTTTTCATTGGGCAAAAAGATACAATCTACTCCTAGCTCTTCTAATTGGAAGAGATCATTTTCCAAGGTCTGGGGATAATTTTCTAAATCTTCTTTTTGGTCAAACTGTGTGGGGTTTACAAAGATGCTCACAATGGTGTGATCATTATTTTTGAGAGACTCTTTAACCAGTGAGATATGACCTAAATGAAGGGCTCCCATGGTAGGAACAAAGCCTCGAGTGCCTTTTAAATTAGCTAAATTTTCTTTTAATTCAGGAATATTTTTTATGATTAACATAAATAACTCTCCTGAGAGCTTGGAAATGAATTCGCTTGGATATCTTGATGATATTGATTCAAACAGTTAAGACCCAGCTCAAAAGTATTACCATATTGTCTTACAAATTTTGGATAGCCTGAGTTTGAGCGCCCTAAGAGATCATCAATCACAAGAATTTGGCCGTCTACCTCAGGGCCTGCCCCAATACCTATCACGGGGATAGAAAGTTCATCTCTAAGGTGGGCGGCCAGAGCCCCTGGGACACATTCTAAAATCAAAGCAAATACACCAAGTTTTTCTAGCTCCCTCGCTTGGGCAATAATTTTTTGCGCCTCTTCATCTTTTTTACCTTGAACTTTATAGCTACCTAGTTGATTTATCGTTTGGGGGGTGAGACCTAAATGCCCCATGACTGGAATCCCGGCTTTGATCGTTTTTTCAATTTGAGAGAAGATAAACTCTCCCCCTTCCATTTTCACACTGCGAGCACCGGCTTTAATAAATAAATCAAGAGTATCAAAAAGATAAGCTTCACCTCGCTCAAGACTTAGAAAAGGCATATCTGTGACGATAAATTTATCGTCAGCTCCTCTGGCCACTGCACTGGTGTGTAAGGCCATCATCTCACGAGTAGCAAAGGTGGTATTGGCGTAACCATGAAAAACCATGGCCACACTATCCCCCACTAAAATGGCATCAATGGCAGAAGCCGCTATCATTTTAGCGGTAGGATAATCATAAGCAGTAACCATTGATATTTTCTCGCCTTGATTTTTTTTCTTGTTAAAATCTGTGACCTTATTCATGTTGGCACTCCCGTACACCTTGATAAATTTTTGCTAAACTCGGCTGAAGACTAGCGATATTTTTTCCTATCGTTACTTTATCATTCCGAACAATAGGACCTGTGGGTTTTCTATCTTTAAGAAAATTTTCTGTAGTTATTTGGATATATTTTTTAAAATCCTGCTCATGAATTCCAAGATCAGAAAATTTTTGGTTAAGTTCATTCCAAAGTAAGTGGGGAATATTTCCCCCTAAGACACAAAGAGCATGGTAATAAGGTTTAAGCTCAGCGGCTATCTTGGTATAGTTTTTTATACTTGTAGGAAAAATCTGATCCAGCTCACATTCATGGTCCACCACCCATAATAAATTTTCATAAAAACTTGTTGTGTAAAGTTCATTAGAAAAACTCATAAGAGGATGGATACCGATCATTTCTTTAATATAAAGACTACCAGAGAAATGGATCCATTTCGCTTGAGTCTGGGAAGCAAATTTTAAATAAAAGGATTCTATTTCATCGTCATTGATAGCAAGAAAGATTCTTTGAAATGTTGATAAAGTTTTTGGATGAATGAGGTCACCGCGTCCGAGTTGAGTAAACTCAACACCACATGCAGTCCACCAATGGGATAAATGGCTGGCAAGTAAACCTTGCCCAATTAATGCAATACTCATGGGTACCTGTCCTTAAAAGTGATCAAGTCCGAGTGTTAAGCATGCCTAAATTTACTTTATTTGCCAAGTCTTAATAGATTAGACCGATTACACACCCTGTCATCATGGTGGCAAAGGTGCCTGAGAGTATACATTTGAAAGACAAACTTAAGACTTCTCCTCGTCTCTGGGGCACAAGTGTTCCAAGTGTTGCTACGATTAAGCCCAATGACGCTAAATTAGCAAAGCCGCACATAGCATACATCAAAATCATTTTTGATCTCTCGGATAAAAGAGCCGGATCTAGAGTGGCGAGTTTTTGATAGCTCACAAATTCATTGAGAATTGTTTTCACTGCCATGAGTTCTGAGGCGACACTCACTTCTGAGCTCGCAATTCCCATCAGCCACGTGAGGGGGTAAAAAATAAAACCAACCAAATATTCAATTGTGATAGCACGTCCACTCACCACGGGTAGCAATGCTAAAAATTGATTCACTAAACTCACTAAGGAAAACAGCACTATAATCATAGCCGCAATGGCCAGCAAGAGTTGTATACCATCCATCACACCTTGAACAAGTGCTTCAAAAGTGGAATGGGTTTTGACTTCTAAATCGATATGAGCTTCATTCATCATGTCCTCATGTTCGGGAGGGATAATTATATGAGAAATCATGACCGCTGCTGGTGCCGAGATAAGTGAAGCGATAAGTATATGCCCAATAGCATTTTCAATGATGGGGTTAAGAATACTTGCATACAAAACCATCACCGTTCCTGCCACCGTGGCCATCCCTGCTGTCATTAAAACAAAAAGCGATGACCTAGACATCGAACTTAAATAACCTTTTACAAAGAGAGGAGATTCAATCATCCCTAAAAAAATATTGGAAGCTACACTAAGACCTTGGACTCCTGAAATTTTAAGGGTTTGCTCTAAGACCTTGGACATAAGCAGAACTATTTTTTGCAAAACGCCCCAGTGAAATAACACGCTGGTTATGGCACTCATAACTAACACAATGGGTAGAACTCTAAAAGCCACTATATAAGTAGCTGCTGGTTGTGTGATCTCAAAGGGTGCACTTCCACCAGCGAGGTAACCAAACATGAATTGAGTTCCATCAAGAGTCGCTTTTTCTAACATCAGCACTCCCTGGTTGAGATACAAAAGAATATCAGCAATAAAGGGTAGTTTTATCAGAACAACTCCAAGTAAAATTTGAAAGATAACTCCCAGGGTAACCATTTTCCATTGAATTTGAGATCTCTTTTCTGAAAATAAAAAGCATAGCCCTATAAAGACGAGTATTCCCAGAGCACTTTGTAGTTGAAGCATTTCTTATCCTTGCTATGATAGATCTATGTGTAATACCCCCAATCTTTTTACATTTGCGAGAATCTTACTCATACCTATTATAATTTTTGCTATTCATTTTCAATTCTATGTAATTGCACTTAGCATTGCAATCTTTGCGGTTCTTACAGATTATTTAGATGGCTGGTTGGCCCGAAAGTTAGCGCAAACCTCTACTCTAGGAAGTCTTCTTGACCCAGTGGCAGACAAATTTTTTGAAATTTTTCTCCTAGGGTATTTATTAAATTTTTATGAAGAAAAGCTTTTTCTCACTTACTTTGTCCTCATGACTTTAAGAAACTGTCTTCAACTATCAGTTTTCCCCGTGCTAATGTGGTGGAAAAAAATAAGCTTCAAAGTTAGGCCCATGCTTCCGGCCAAAATAGCGACGGGGTTTGGTATGGCGATTGTTTTAGTCATGATTGTAAATCTCGATTTGCAGCAGTATACGCTTACCTTTGTCATGAGATCATTATTTGTTTTAGGCATAGGTCTAGAAGTCTATATGCTTGTGACTTTTATCCCACGTTATTGGCTTATCTACCATGGAAGGCATGACACTTTTATTTAACTTCCCAAGTTTTCCCAGAATGAAGTAAATCATGAAAGGCGTAGGGCTTACCGTGGTTGAGTTGAGCTTCAATTTGTCGGTGTAAACTTTCATTATAGACATCATCTTCAACTTGTCTGAGCACGCCTAGGGGAATAGGTCCGTTCTCTCCATCGAGATTAGTCAGTAATTGAGAAAAGTTGATATTACTGGGGTCATGAATAATCAGTTTATCTTCATTACCTGCAACAGAAACTTCTTTAAATTCAAAGCCATCTTGAATAAGCCCTTTATCTTTATTTTTTCCAAAGATAAGTGGGCTCCCTGCTTCGAGTCTTATTGTTGTTTCATCTCTCGTCGCTCTGTTGGTATAAATGTCATGAACTTTATCGTTAAAAATATTACAGTTCTGATAAATCTCGATGAGACTTGTCCCTTTATGGGCGTGAGCTTTTTGCATTACATCCATCATATGTTTAGGATCAGTATCAATTGAGCGTGCAAAAAATGTGGCTCCTGCTCCCAAGGCAAACTTAGCTGGTGAATAGGACCTATCAATAGAGCCAAAAGGAGATGATTTTGTGGTGGTTCCTCGCTCTGATGTGGGTGAATATTGTCCCTTAGTAAGTCCATAGATCTCGTTGTTAAACAGAATAATATTCACATCGAGATTTCGACGTAGAATATGGGCCAGATGATTTCCACCAATAGAAAGAGCATCCCCATCCCCTGTAATAATCCAGACCGAGAGATCAGGATTTTGAAGTTTTACCCCAGTGGCTACTGCAGGAGCACGTCCATGAATAGAGTGCATACCATAGGTATTCATATAGTAGGGAAAGCGCGATGAACAACCAATTCCAGAAACGATACAAACCTTGTGAGGGGGCACTCCCATTTTGCTCATAGCAAGTTGGGCCGCTGAAAGAATAGCGTAGTCACCACAGCCAGGGCACCATTTTACTTCTTGATCACTGGTAAAATCTTTTTTGGTATATGTTTTTGCTTCACTCATGTTGACTTCCATTTTCTAACTCAAAGTCGAAACGATCTTTGAGCTCTTTCACTTTAAACGGCTTACCTTGAACTTTAAAATAACCATTAACCTTAAGAGCAAAGTTAGCTTGAATCAATTTTTGTAGCTGTCCTCGGTTGAGTTCACAGACAAGTCGCTTAGGATATTTATTTAAAATCTCTTCAATATTTTTAGGCATAGGATTTAAATATTGTAAGTGGATATGAGCACAATTTCCATGTTCTGCTACAGCGGTTTGAACAGACCCATAAGTTCCTCCCCAAGAGATAACGAGTAAATCACTTTGAAGATTCCCTTCAATAACTTGTTCAGGAATATAATTGGCCACCCTATTTACTTTTTCTTCTCGAACCTGAACCATCGCTTCATGGTTTTCAGGATCATAAGAAACATTTCCGGTGTTAGCTTCTTTCTCGAGTCCACCCAATCTATGCATCAACTCTGGTGTACCAGGAAGCGCCCAGTAGCGCGCGAGTTTTTCCGCATCTCTGCGATAAGGTAAAAACTTTTCTCCCGCAGCAAGCGGATCCATAAATCGTGGTTGAATCTTAGGATAATCTTTGTCTAGATCTGGTAACTTCCAAGGAGTAGAACCGTTAGCGATATAACCATCTGTAAGTAATACAACCGGTGTCATATGTTCTAGAGTCAGTCTTGCAGCTTCAAAAGCCATTTTAAAACAATCACTCGGAGATCTTGCGGCCAAAACGATGAGTGGCGAATCTCCATTTCTTCCATGCATCACCATATTTAAATCTGATTGCTCAGTTTTTGTCGGTAGTCCTGTAGAAGGGCCACCTCTTTGTACATCTATCACAACCAGGGGAAGCTCTAACATCAAAGCCAAATTCAGGGCTTCACTTTTTAGCGCTATCCCAGGCCCTGCACTGGTGGTGATCGCTAACGATCCTGCATAACTAGCACCGATGGCCGCACAACAAGCAGCAATTTCATCTTCGGCTTGAAAGGTCTTCACACCCATTTGTTTATGTTTCGAGAGTTCATGTAAAATATCTGAAGCTGGCGTTATGGGATAAGAGCCCAGAAATAAATCAACACCAGCATTTTCAGCGGCGTAAATAAAACCCCATGACAGGGCGGTGTTACCGGAAATTTGCCGATAGATACCAGGCTCTATATCGGCTTTTCCCACTTCAACGGCTTTATCCCCAATCACTTGAATAGTATCAGCAAAATTATATCCCGCTTTAAGTGCTGTAATATTAGCTTGGGTAAGAAGCTCATCTCCACTAAATTTATCTTTGATCCATTCTATCGTTGGGTTCAAATCTCTGGTGAACATGAAATAGGTCATACCCAAAGCATAAAAGTTTTTACATCGACGTTTGGCCTTAGCATCTAAGTCTAGTTCATGGAGTGCTTCCATGGTCTGAGAAGTAATTTTTGCTTGGACCACTTGATAACTACCAAGTTGACCCAAAGGATCTTCATTAACGTAGCCCGCTTTTTTGAAACCAAGTTCGTTAAAGGCATCAATATTTAAAATAAGAGTCCCACCTGGTTTTAAATCTTCAATATTAGCTTTAAGGGCCGCTGGATTCATGGCCACTAATACATCTGGTTCATCCCCAGGAGTTTTTATGCTATTAGCACCAAAGTGAATTTGAAAGCCAGAAATACCCGCTACAGTTCCTTGGGGAGCTCTAATTTCGGCGGGAAAATCTGGAAACGTAGCCAGATCATTACCCATTTGTGCTGATGTATTTGAAAATTGTGTTCCCGTGAGCTGCATTCCATCACCGGAGTCTCCAGAGAACCTTATGACAACTTGTTCCATATCTTACCTAATCATTATAAATTTTAAGGGATAGTATCAGATCAGAAGAGTTATGTATATCAAACAGGTTGAATATAGCTCTGCATTTCCTTTAAATATTCGGTATATATAGGAATCAATTTACGAATAGCTTCTTTATCACCATTTTTAGCGAGGTCTTGGAAGTGAGTTATGATTTCGTCTAACTTATGAAAGTTATAACTCGCAGCAATACCTCTTACACTATGACAATAATTTCTGACTTTTTCTAGATCCCCGTCACGAAAATGAATGGCGACTTCTTCAAACTCTTTGACCCTATGGTCAATAAAATGGGGAAGATTTTCTTTGATAGGATCTGGTAGTTCATTTACATTATCGTTCTTGGTGAATTTAAAGCTCATGATTTATTCTCATTATTATTTTTACGATAAAATTCGCGAGCATAATCTATCTTTTGTAATTGACGATTGATAATCAATTCTGCCAACTTCATTGAGATCTTATGTATCTCTCCCAACTGAAAAGCCTGATCGCACGCAACTTGGTTTACATCTATTTTATATAATAAATGTAATAATCTATCCATATCAGAATTAATCAAGAAGGTGATTCTTTCACTTAATATTAGCTGAAGTTGTTTAAAAAATTCTGATTCGCTATCAACGTGTGAGTTAAACTTCTGAAGGCCAAAATTCCGTCCAAGAATGTCTAAAAGCTCGTCATGCCTTTCCATCTGTTGCTGCCATATGAACCGTAAGTTGGTTGAAAGGAATAACATAATGGTGACGATTGCAAACTTTAACAAATTCAGCTTGTATGCTTCGCATGAGAAGCTTCTTTTTACCTGCAATACTTCCATCACAGCGCAAGAAGAATCTGAGATCGAGTGAACTTGCCCCTGCTTGTAAGAACTCTATCGTGAGCTCTCCAAAATTTTCACTGAACTCTGCGTGTTTTTTATTTATGGCCTCAGATATTTCTTTGATAAAATTTGGAATAAGTTCATCGAATAGAATTTTTTGGTGCATATAATCCACCCCAAATTGAAACTCTATCGAATAGCCATTAGAGAGATTGGTAGGTGACTTGGAATAAAAGTCATTGGAGGCGATAATTGTTTTCTCATCCCCCAATTGTTTAATGATCACGTTTTCAGGTGATTGCAAAATAACCTGACCAAAGAGTGAATTGACTTCAACCCAATCCCCTGTTTTGGTAGGAAACCAAGGCTCCTTATCAATAATTCTTCTGGAGGTGAGATTGAGCAGCTCTTTTGTGCTTACTCGCATAAAACCACCGCTTAGTACTGGATTATATAAATGACAGTAATACCCCAAGCTTTTAATCTGCCAAGGAATGCCATTAAATAAAACTCTCTCCCCTTCTCGAATGGCTCCTAAATTGAGAACGATTTTAGACTGCTCTAAAAAGGCAGGGAGATATTGTTTTGAGCTCCAGATTAGGGCGGCCAGTGTAAACAGAATAAAGGTCACGAGAACCCAGTCATTAAGGGCATAGAGAGTGATAATTCCTAGAAAGAAAGCAAGAACAATAGAGAACACGTTATAGAGTACCCTGATAGGACGGGCTATCCATTGATACATCTCTTTTTTATCAGAACGATTGATCCTAAATAAAATAATCGAAATTATTCTTGGTTGGGATAAGCGAAAGCCCCAGAAGACTCCTATAAAAACGGTGAAGGCCAAGAAAAGATTCAGCCCCTTTGTTTTAAAAAAGTCCAAAATGAGCTTTGAGAAAGTAGAGATAAAAGGCTCTTGATCCTTTTCAATTTTTCTAATCTTAAAAGTGAGGTCCTCTTTATCGATCTCTAACTCTTTAATCATTTTTTCTATTGTTTTTTTAGAGTCTTTGAGTTTTTTAGAAAGAGATTTATCCGGATTATTTTTTATATAGTTATTAATTTTTTTTAGCGCCGTTTTCGCATCTTCAAGTCTAGTGTTTACATAAAGAGCATCTTCTTGAAGATCTTGAATTTGTCTGGGGCGCTCAGAAAGTTGCTTAAAGCTATTCATCGCCGGTTGTAAGATTTGCTGGATATCCGCTAGAAAGTCTGCTTTTTGTGCTTTTTTCTTTTCCTCTTTAAGATTAATTTCTGTTATGGTTTCAATAAAAGAAAAACGCTTTTGCATATATTCTTGTTCAAGTGCTGCCAGTTTAGAGTCAGCTTGAATTTTCGAAACCATATCCAGGTCATCTTCTTTTAATCTTTTACGAATACCGTATATTTTAGATTGCAACTCAACCAACTCAGAGCGAATTCTTTTTAAACGCTCTAGTTTAATTTGTTCAAAAGAAGACTCGGGCTTGGCGATCTCATCTGTAGTTTTCTCAGAATCAGAACTTTCATCGGTAGCTTTATTAGTTGTCTGTGCCAAAAGTGCACACGAGAACAGGAGTAAAATGATCAAATAAGGATTTATACGCATACTTCATTTTAACAGATTTTTAAAATAATTCTGGAGGGTTAGATTTTCCATTTTCTTTTTTTCTGTCTAAAATATTCCTGAGGTGAATATGATAAAACGCAATACCCTAGTAAAAGACTTGAATAACCTTATGAATATTTACGATTACCAAGATTATGGCCCCAATGGACTGCAGATCGAAGGTCGCCAAGAAATTAAAAAAATCTGCTTCGCGGTTTCGGCCACGAGGGCATCTGTGGCAAAAGCGGTTGAGTTAAATGCAGACGCACTGATTGTTCACCACGGACTTTTTTGGAAGTTCCATGGCCCTAAAACCCTTACAGGTGCTTTTTATCATAGAGTCGCACCACTGGTTAAAAATGATATTAATCTTCTGGGTTACCACTTACCTCTCGACGCCCATATTGAATATGGAAATGCTAAGGCCATAGCTGATCTGATCGAACTTACAGATTTAAAACCTTTTGGTGATCACAAAGGAATGCCAACAGGAGTAAAAGGTAAATTTAAAAGTCCAATCGACCCAGCAGAGTTAAAAACAAAGTTAGAAAAAGTGCTCTCCCATTCTGTTATTCATAGCTCACCCAACGAGGATAAAATTAAAAGCATGGGAATTATCACCGGCGGCGCAAATGGTGATTGGGTCCAAGCGAAGCGTGATGGACTGGATAGTTATCTCACCGGTGAAATTTCAGAACACGACTGGCATGAAGCCCGTGAAGATAATATTCACTTCTTTGCCGGAGGCCATAATGCCACGGAACAATTTGGAGTTCAGTACCTTTTAAAATATTTGCAAGCGAAATACCCTGATTGCGAATATCAGTTCATCTCCAGTGAGAATCCGGCTTAAAACTAGAAATCTGGAGTACAGGTAAATTGCGTTGGAGATGATCTTTCATATCTACAAATTTTTCCAGAGTAACAATCAGAGTTGGTATGACAGCTACTAGAAAATGCACCACAAGCAAAATTCGTATCTGAGACACAACTTGCAGTGTTGACAACAGTTCCCCACTTATAACCAGTTGCTCCCATTGCTGTACATGGATCACCCACATTGAGATTACATAGATCAGGTAAACCAAAATTACACCACATCGATTCACAGGTATAAGTATTTTCCTGAATAGTGTGAGTGGGCCCCATACAAAGTGTGGGCTCTGGCGTGTAAGCAATTTGCACGCTCATACAACTATCATTTCCTGCAGCTGTACATTCTGCCTCTGAAGAGTACCCCGGTGATCCATCCATACATACATTTGATGGTGTTTCAGGTGGTATTTCTGTACAGGTATCAGATGTGCTAAATGAGTCACTTTCTTTCATACATGTTAGCTCGTGAAAACCTGGCTTCGTATCTACAGTACAAACTTGTCCTTCAGTTGAACAACTTGGATCTATGACATCTTCATTATGCCCAATACCTGGGCAGCTTTTATCTGAACCTAGTGGTCCTTGATTATTAGCAGGGTAAATTTGATGGCAAGTTTTTCTCCACACAAGACTTTCTACCTGACAGCTAGCTGGATCACCACCGTTTTGCCCTGGACAAGTCCAGTTCGTTCCGTCTCCACCTGTTGCAGCTTGTGAAGATAAACATTGATTATAAGTGGTATCACAAACTCCATCTTCTGGAAGAGTACAGATAGCATTTCCTCCACCAAAGCGACCTGGACATGTCCAATTATAAGCGTCTCCCACAATAGCTGCTGGAGATGAAGTACAAGTATTCAAGCTTGCCCCACATTGACCATTTTCTGGAGTAGAACAAAACGTATCAGCCCCACCATTTTCACCTGGACAAGTCCAGCTTGATGAATCAATGGCGATAGCAGCAGGAGTCGTATCGCAAGTATTAAGTGTCGGCCCACAATCACCAGGTGTACCTGCAATATTACAGCTGGCATCATTTCCACCATTACTACCTGGACAGGTCCAATTGTTTGCATCGATTGGTAGGGCAGCAGCTGTAGAGTTACATGTATTCACTGAACTTCCACAGGATCCATTTTCAGCCGGCACTGAACCACCACAAGTATAGGTATACACACATGCACCAGCAGTGATGGTCGTTTTGGCCGGAGACACTGAACCTGAACAGCATTGATCTTCAAAAGACGTTCTATCTTGTGGTAGAGCTTGGGGATCATTATAAGGATAGTTACATGCTTGATAAGTACAAGCACTAGTACAATAGCTACTTAAGTCAGAGCAAAATGGCTGACAGTTTCCACAAGCGGTACAGGTAGCAGCACCACCTGAATAACAAGTAGAATAACAACCTGCATCTGCTGACTCATAAACGAC
>CEQY01201813.1_pt1 | contig 30808 bp, 34 predicted proteins | sample 361391 | NCBI WGS metagenome assembly CEQY01 (sample SAMEA2621075, study PRJEB7988) | marine metagenome | isolation source: saline water (ENVO:00002010), including | reverse complement strand
TAGAACTGTGAGATCCACATGACCTCCTCGGATCATTGCAAAACTTTCAGCTGAATCAAAAAATGCTGCACCTTTAGAAGCAGTAACCGTTTGTTTTCCCGCATTGATAAGGTCAGGGTCTACTTGATCATCACTCGGGAATTCACCCATACCTAAAAGACCATTTTCACTTTGAAGCATTATCTCTATATTCTTTGGAACATAATTTGCTACCAAAGTGGGGATGCCGATTCCTAAGTTAACATAGTATCCATCCTTGAGTTCTTGGGCAATTCTTTGCGCAATTTGTTCTTTAGATAAACTCATGACTTCACCGTCCTTTGTTCAATTCGTTTTTCGAATTTTCCTTTAATCACTCGATGTACATAAATTCCTGGTACATGAATTAAGTCAGGATCTAGCTCTCCCGCTTCAACAATTTCTTCAACCTCTACAACTGTACACTTTCCAGCGGTAGCAATCATTGAATTAAAATTCCTAGCGGTTTTTCGAAAAACCAAATTTCCGTATCGATCTGCTTTCCAGGCTTTAACTAATGCAAAATCTGCTTTGGGATAAGCTTCTTCCAGCACATACATTCGTCCGTCGAATTCTTTTGTCTCTTTGCCTTCTGCTATTTTAGTTCCATAACCTGTTGCCGTATAAAACCCTGGTATCCCTGCACCGGTGGCACGAATTTTTTCTGCGAGGGTTCCTTGCGGAGTGAGGATGACCTCCATCTCTCCTGATAGGAATAATTCTTCAAACAACTTATTCTCTCCTACATAGGATCCAATCATCGTTTTGATTTGACGCTTTTCTAATAATTTACCCAGCCCGAAACCATCGACACCGGCATTATTCGAAATGCATGTTAATCCCTTTACTCCTGTAGCCGCTACCTTGTCTATAAGTCCTTCGGGGATGCCACAAAGGCCAAAGCCACCTACCATCAAAAGCATATTATCTGTAAGACCATTTAAAGCTTCGTCATAACTGGTGACGACTTTATCTAAACCGCTCATGCTGTTCTCCTTAATTTTATGCACCAGACTATAAAAAAATTAGAGAGGGGAAAAGTTGCATTGCAATGTAGTCTATCGATTGTTAGAGTTTTGTATGCTTAAAAAGTCTACCGATTTCTTTAACTCGCTTGCTGAGAAGTATCTGCCTGATGCATTTATTTTTGCCCTTATTTTGACATTTATTGTTTTTGCGCTGGGTATGGCAACAACACCTGCTAGCACTTTTGACTTGATTGGTTATTGGGGAAATGGGCTAGACGATTTATTTCAGTTTGCCATGGAGATGACTTTGATTTTGGTAACGGGTTTTACGTTAGCAAAAAGTAGGTTTTTTAGTTGGCTATTGGATAAGTTTGCCCTTTTGGCGAGAAACTCTTCTCAGGCGATAATTTTAGCAACTTTCATTAGCTGTCTTGCCTGTTGGCTTAATTGGGGTTTTGGTCTTATTATCGCGGGTCTATTTTCCGTTGAACTTGCCAAGCGTGTTCGAGGTGTTAATTTTGGACTTTTAGTCGCCTCAAGCTATAGCGGTTTTTTGGTGTGGCATGGTGGTCTTTCAGGAAGCATTCCTTTGAAATTAACGGCTCCTTCTCAAAATATTGCTCAAATTATCATGAAATCAAATATTGGGCTTGAACAAACAATCTTTAGTTCCTTTAATTTAAGTTTAGTAGTATTGCATATCATCGTTTTATTAACTCTCAATTTCCTACTTGAAAGACAGGATGCTAGCGCTAAAACATACAATTTTCATTTTAAAGAAGATAAGCCATTTAAAGCTGAAGTAAAAACACCGGCACAAAAAGTTGAAAATGCCAGGTGGCCTTCGCTTCTCATTTCATTTATGGGTTTTTTCTATCTTGGTTTAAAACTATCTCAGGGCTCGGGTATCAATTTAAATTTTTTGATCTTATTTTTTCTCTTTTCAGGAGTACTTTTACACCCAACTCCAAGGCATTATCTCCATTATTTTTCTGATTCAGTTAAGGATAGTTCAGGCATCATATTACAGTTTCCTTTGTATGCCGGGATAATGGGAATGATGCGAGACTCTGGTATGGCTGCTCAGCTTTCGGAGTTTTTTATTACTGTATCAACCAAGGAAACATTTCTTATTTTTACCTATTGGTCTGCTGGTATAGTAAATTTCTTTGTTCCCAGTGGAGGTGGCCAGTGGGCACTTCAAGCTCCTTTTATACTTCCTGCTGCTAAAGAATTAGGAGTTTCTATACCTAGGGCAGCTATGGCAATAGCCTGGGGTGATGCTTGGACTAATATGGTTCAACCTTTCTGGGCTTTACCCCTTTTAAGTGTTGCAAGGCTGCCTCTTAAGGCCATTATGGGCTATTGTGTGGCCATTTTTATTATTACTGGGTTTGCTACAAGTTTGTTTTTCTACCTTGTAAGTTAGCTATATTTTGGTCCTATAGGCAATCTATCTCTGTGGAAAATTTACTTTTATGAGTCTAAATACTTATTTTTACGTGTCAAAATAATAACACTTTCTTACTTTTGCGGCTTATTCTAGCATTAAACTTTAAAGACATTTTATAAGAAGGCCAAGGAGGACCGACTATGAAAGGTATACTTCTGCTTATAAGTTTATCTCTCATTGGTTGCGACCAATTGAATAATAAAAGAGATAATAAAGACGATAATAGGGATGGGAGCACTGTTGAAGCTCCTCAAAACCCTGATAATGAAACTCCTAATTTGCCTACACCTGCGCCGATTCCTGAGCCTATACCTGAACCGACGCCTGAGCCGGTAAAGCCTAGTTGTGAAGTTTTATGTACAAATCCTTTAAAGCAATTACCAGAAAGTAATGGCTTTGATTATTTAAGTTTTCCAAACTTTGGTTATCGAGGTATCGGTCGTTGCAGAGGGCACGCACTTGTTATGCAAAGATTTTCACTCTTGGCAAAATTTGATAACTCCGTAAGTGCTTGTGATACATCTAATGAGTTTTGCTGGTTAAAAATTAAATCTAAAATTGACCGGATACTTAGTTATCAAGCTGCTACGATAAATGGTTATAGTGATCTTTTTGAATTTTCTTCTGATAAAAGAGTGAGAGCATATTTATGGTCAATAGTAGCGGGGACCTCTCATCGCTATAGAGCAGTAGATGCTAAGATAAGCGTTAGAAGATTTGAAAATCCTCATATGAATATTTTCTTTGAACTGAAAAAACGTGTCGAGTTAGGACAACTTCCTTATGTAGGGGTTGTAGGAGCTCAGACTGGTTCACACGCTTTAATTGTTTATTCGGTTGAAAATAGTAGGTTAAGGCCCTACCTATGTGCAAGAGATCCCAATATAGTTCTAGGAGTGGCCGAGAATTGTGATCATAAGATTTATTTTGAAGATAATCGGATTTACTATCAAAGATACGATAGATCACCTGATGCTCTTAGTTTTTTTAGGATAACTAGCGATGAGGATCAAAGAGTGCTTCGATATAAAACAGCACTTAAAGCGAGGTGTATGCAAACTTCTAGGGAGCAGCGACTCTGTAAGTAGTTAATTTAAAAGGTTTTATTTAATTCTGATTAAAGCTGTATGATATATTCCCGAAAAGAAGGTATGCCTAGACATATAAAAGGGCTCTCAGAGACCGCCAGACTTAATGAACAACTTGAAACTCTACACGAACGACTTCATATTAATAACCTTAGAATGAAGCGAAATACGAAGGAGTTGGAGAAAATCAACCGAGAGGTTCAGCTAAATAGAAGTGATAAAATCACCGAACTAGAACAAGAGATTAGTAAGATCGAAAATGAAGTGCGCTGGGTAGAGCAAAGTGAACCAGCCGTACAGGTAGAGCCTGAGCATATGCTTAAAAAATTAAATATCTTGTAGAATTTTAATAACCCAATTCGGATCATCCAAAGTTAGATCATGTCCCGCCGTTTCGTGTAAAAAAAGAGGAGCATTGTATCTTCTTGCAATATTTTGTGAGCAACTATAATCCACAAATCTATCAGCCTTTGAGGCCAATACGGTATAGGGAATTTGTAGTTTTTTAGGAAGTTTAAATTTTGAAGCGGCGTAAAGTTGTTTGATTAAATTCAATCTTGTGAGTTTCATGCTTTGAGCGATATCGACCCATTCGTCTAAAAGATCTTCATTAATATTTGCAAGATTTGTTGTGATCTCTAAAACTCTTTTTTCTCGTTGACGCAAATCCTTAGAGATGATGGCCTTACCCACAGTGGAGAGTGCAGCTGGTGTGATCCTCTCGAAAAGTGAGGAAGTTGTTTTACTAGATGTATTCATAGTCACAAGGTGATTAAAATCATTGGGGTGGCGATAGCACCAATCAATAGCGAGCATTCCCCCTAGAGAGATGGCCAGAAGATTCCAGTTCTCTTTTTCTGAAGCTTCCTCCATCCAACTTTCTCTCACCTCATCTACCATATCATGAATATTGGTTGGGACGGCGGACTCACCTCTAACTCCTGGCAAGTCGACTGCTAGAATTTTTGAGTTGGGAAAAGCATTACGCATTAATTTAGGAAAATCTCCCCAGTGTCTTTTGTCTCTTCCAAGCCCTCTAAGTAGTACCCAATTTGTCATAACCAACCTTTATAGCTTTCTGTCGCCTTTATAAAGAAATCAATCATTAAAAAATGTCGCCTCATGGTTCTTGAAAATCGATGGTCTTTCATAGGATTGAACAGTCCATGGGGTGATAATATTTGGATAGGATTCTTTTTAAACCAAATCCATGACCCCATCTCTAATGTCCACGGAAGAAAAATATTAGCGTTCGAATCTCTACTTTTTCTTTGCTCTTCATACATATAGTCCCAAAGGTCTCCATGGGTAGTGTACTGAACACATTGAGGCTCAATGATATAAACATGGTGAGGAATGGTTTTATTAAAGAGTGCTGAGACTTTATTAACTGTGGATAGATCTGGAAATTGTTTGGTGGAACTTGCATAAGGATACCAAAGCCGATCTTTGATCCCAAAGCCAGAATGAAAATCTATCGCCTGAGAAAAACTCGCTTGATACATTCTCTCTTTAACAAAATTTATAAGAGTTTCTGATTCCAGTTCAAGTTTATTTTCTCGGCCTCGATACCAGGGAATTTTATTACTTAGTCTGTGTCCACCAATCATAAAGGCGACTTTTTCATCACTTTCCATCGGTGCATTTCGCATGAGATCCACGCCATTGCCGTTAGAGCGAAAATTATGATAAACACCAACAGGATTGACCATGGGAATTGAAACCAAGCGGACGTTTTCAAAAAGATAGTTGAGTGATTTATTCCAGCTAAGTTGTTCAAATAAATAGTTTAGATAAGAAAGAACCACATGACTTCCGATTTTCTCCAATCCATGGACTCCACCAAAAAGACCAATGACAGGTACAGTAGGATCATCAGGACCAATTTCAAAAGCGTGAATGGGGTATTTCCTATTTTTATAGTCAACTTCTGAGAGAACCCAATGTTGAAAATTATCTGGTGCTCTTTTTAAAAGAGAATCTATATAGGCGTATTCGTCTTGATTGGGCTTCATATAGTAACATTATAAACTTTTACTCAACTTTTTTCATAAATTTTTATTTTGCCTATCTCTTTGTAAAGAGTTTCAATAAGATATGAAAAATTTCGTTATTTTTACTTTGATCGTTTTCAGCTCTCATGTCTTTGCTTTCCCTGATGTTTGTCAATTTCAAACTTATATCTCAAATCGAACTCAAATTCAGACGGGACAATTTAATGATGGAGTTTGTTTTGTGAGTTTATCAGATCGAAAGGCCCAAGACTTAGTTTATCGATCTCATCTTTTTACGGATGAAGGCATGCAAATGGTTTTTAATTCATACGGGTACGGACCTTCCAGTTCTCATACTGGAGCTAGAGTCTTTTTTCATCCGGGGATGCAAAAGGCGCTCGATCTTAATTTACAGAGAGATACAGTTGAATTGCAACTAGGTAACGGCAGTAGACTCTACTTTGATACTAATGAATACAAATTTTTGCCTGAATCAGATATTAAATATCTGCAAGATATCTCAGTGAATAGAAACAACCAAGGTGGATTGATTATTTCTCGCTCTCCAACTTCTTATCTCGATTTCGGCTACAGACTAGGAGGTTCACCCATGATGAATCTTAATAATTATTTTATGTATATTAGACCAGGAAAACCATATTGCCGTTTGGCCAATAGAAGCATCTTAAGATCAATTCCCGGAGATATTCAGTTTAAATATTCTCCCTATGGTGAACTGGAAAATAAAATTATAAAGGAGTGTGAAGGTGAGTGAATCAAAAGAGACAACTAAAAGACGTTGGGCAAATTATTCAATCTATCCTAGGTTCCAACTTTCAATTGTTGCCTTTAATTTATTTACTCTTTTCGCGGCTATGGCGGTGGTTTATTATCAAATTCATAAATCATTTTGGGTTCTAGAGACCTATGCTAAATCTCTAGATACAACTTTGTTTAACCAATACAAACAAATGATTGATGTGCATATAGAATTGGTTCAAGATGCCATGATAACATCAATTATATTTTCGACTCTTTTTATCGTTATTTATAATATCGTATTCACTCACAAATCGGCTGGAGCGATTTATCATTTAAAAAATTATTGTCAGGAAATCATCAATAATGGTTACACTAGAAAATTAACCTTTCGCCAGGGTGATATGCATCCCGAGCTTCCGGAATTGATTAATGGTGCTATCGAGCGGATCCAAACTGACTCCGATAAGTCCTCAAAGTAGGGACAAATCGCTACTGTCAATCTTTTTTACGGCCCAATGATTTCATCTCTTTATAAGAAAGCTTGATGGCTTTATTCTTGTAGCTCATCCTCATATCTAGGAGGAATTGAATGCAAACAGTACAGCTTAAACTTTGGTATCGAGGTCAATCTGCTTATGCAGTTGTTCATAATTGTGATGAGAAAACGGTCAATTTCTTAAAAAAGGTCTATCATGATCCCACCATGTTTAGACAGTTCAAAGTTCAGTTTTACGGGCTCTTAAGTTCCGACTTAGGTACGATTTATTATGCAAAAGGGCGACTACCTATAGACTTAACTTCAATATTTAATCATAACAGTGAGACTGGACTCTCTGAGGTTGCTTAAAAGCTTTGTCGAGGTAATTTATGGCCTTGTCACTGGATAGCTACAATTGAAGGCCATATAGTGAAATATGCTAAAAATATTATCTTTGTCGCTCTATATCGCTTCTTTTATATCTTTTGGTGCAGGGATTATTCTCGTCCAAGATGTAAAAAATGCAGTCTCTGATCCTGATTCTTACCAATTTGGATCTATTAAAATGCTGGCCCAACTTGGGGAGGCCTATAGGTCTCTAGAAAGTTACGTTGAAGCCACTCTCACGACAGCATCGTTATTCTTTTTTTGCAGTCTTCTTTTAGCCTGTTTTGGATCCATCATGTTATTTACGGGCTGGAATCTAAAGGATAAAGAAAGTCTAAAGTTAGACTAAATCGTAATTATGGGTGGCTTTTCGATTCCATTAAAATCATTTCGCCAAGCAAAGGAGTAGGAGCTTATATTTTCGAGCAGAATCAGATCACCTCTATTAGTAGCGAAATCTTGATTTTCAAGTATTCCAATGATGTCATCCTCAGAACATGTGGGTCCATAAATAGAAATCTTTTTAAATTTGTTTTCATTTTTTTTGACAGAAGAGAGCTTAATTTTCTGAGACCATTTTAGATGTGCTAATTTAGAAATCGAAACGACTAGCCTCGTTTCATCTTCAAGCTTTGTGGACTCCAGAACAGTTCCTATCATCCCGACGCTCCCCTGAGATAGCCAATTCCCAGGCTCAAAAAAGACTTTATAGTCCTTTAGAATTTCAGAAACGATCATTAAACAGTCTAAAAGTGACTCAAGACTTTCAAACTCAAAACCACCGCCTAGGTTTATACGTTCTACTGGAGCCGATTGTGCCTCAATGATTTTTTTTATTTCTTTTGCCATATTTTCGTAATCATTAGCGCAGTTATTTTGAAATCCTAGATGCACATGAATATTTGATCTTAAAGTTATTGAGTTAATATCAAGACCAAACCGGCTTTTTTCATTTCTAGAGTTGTTAAAATTGATTCTTTGACTTTCCTTCCCGTCTTGGATGATAGCCTTACAACTCTCTAAGTCTGTCTCATAGGGAGAAGAATTCCAGATTAACTTTGATGAATTAAGGTAGGGGAGGATTAGATCTAATTCATTTTGGTTTGAAATATCAAATCCGTCTAAATGCTTAGCTGCAATTTCTAAAGCATCGGGATAAGGAAAAGATTTTACTGGAAATAGAAAAAAAACATTGGATGGCCTAGCCTGCTTAATGTCTCGAAGTTTAGTCTCAAAAGACTCTTTATCAAAAAAATAGGCAGATCTTTTATCAAGTAAAAAAATTTTTTTTAAAAGCCTATTTTTTTTATTATTAGTGAGCACGATGCATTTTATTTTGAGAACTTAGCCTTTACAGCACTCATTGCCGCATCATCACATTTCTTAAATACTTTTTTCCCTTGAGAAGTCTTAAGAAAGTCATTTTGAAACTTGATAAAATCTCCAGAAGATAATTTAGTTACTTCTCTAGTAAGTTTACCAGCAGACTTAACAGCATTAGTCTCGCAAATACAATAGGATTTACAGAAAAGATCCAAAATCTTTTTTTGTCTTTCTGTTAGTTTTTGAAGATCAAACCCAAATGATTTAGCAATTTTTGAATTCGCTGATTGAGATTTAAAGCATTTAAGCGCATATGCTTTTGGTACACTAACTTCTTTGGACTTAGTCTCAGCGAGTAATGTGGATGTGAAAACAATATTAAAAATGAGGATTAAGGTGATTTTTTTCATATAACTATGCTAGCGTCGCTCTATTTCATTGTAAAGCTTAAAGAGTAACTTAAGTTTTGTAAGTTATTGAAAAGATTGATAAAAAAAGATTATTCGAGATATAATCACTGTGTTATAATAATATCTTATTATGAGGGTGTTGCATAATGTCAGATGACTTAAAATCCGAAGTTTTATATGACTTCGATGAATTTGGCCTAATTGAACATACGTCAATTGACGATGTAGATTTTAGTGATGATAGTGTACAAGTGTCTTATGCTAAAGTTACCAGATCATAAAGTTACCAGATCAATCGTGTAGTAATTATGAGGAAAGAGGCTTTTTATAATGTCTGACGATTTGAAAAAAGAACTTATTTTTGATTTCGAAGAATTCGGAACCATTGAACATACCACCATTGATGATGTGGACTTTAGTGATGATAGCGTTCAAATCTCTTATGCAAAGACTGCCAGAACGCTTATTAATTAATTAAAATAAATATTATCTTAACAAACTTCTCCAAAGATTTTCGAGCACAAGCCATTTCTGTTTGGTACTCGCATAAGCGATTAACCAAAAATAAAAAAATCCAATTAAAAATAAATTAAATGGTCCTATTTTTTGATAAAGTGCGAGTCCAAATGAAGACAAGACTAGGGTGCCAAGAACACTCCCTCCGAAATATATGGTTAAACTATTTCTGCCAGCATTACATAGAAGCGTTTTTATATAACTAGCTTGAAAAAACTTGTAGATAGTCTTAACAAAGACTAGCCCTAAAAAGAGATTAAATACTCCTCTTATGGGAATGAGAACTTGATAAATAGTCTGAAAATTATATTTTAAAATTTGGCCAGATATAAATATCGTCAAAATTACCAGCATAACCTTAGAGGTGATTTTTAAGTTTTTAATAAAAGAAGTTCTAGCGGCCCAAATACCAAGCGTACTATATATAAAGATATTTAAAACAAATAGATAGTTTGAAACAGAAAATTTAATACTAGAGAAATCAAAAAGTCTTCGTAGGTTAAATTCCCAAGAATGTGATGCTCTAAGTTTTACAAGTTCCCAGAAAGGAAGAGTTCCAAACCCTAGATGTGAGTCGATCGATAAGTCAGGAATAAAGACTTCTTGGTGAAAAAACTTGATATATATATAGGTGATATAAAAAATCACGAATATGAAAGCGAGCATAAATTCTATTTTTCTAATATTCATTTTCGTTAGATTAAAAAGGAAAAGGGAGCAGAATCCATAATAGAACAAGATATCACCCCAGTAAAAAAATATCATATGGACAAGTCCCAGGATGATGAAAAAGAAGCAGCGTTTACAATGAGCAGCAAAGTTTCGATATTTTAGGACAAAAAAAACAGCATTATGGCCTAAGATAAAAATAAACATATTGCTTAGTTCAGGTATTCCAAGCATATAAATAATATCTGCGAAAACGGAATCAATATCTGAAAGACTTCCCATAGGTATTCTGGGGACATCCCAAAATGGTCCATTCATCTGAGTCAAGTTCGTAATCACCACTAATGCGATGAAAATTCCCTTGAGAAAATCAATATATTCTATTCTCTCTACTGTCATTTATATCTATATTGAGTACAATAAGATTATATATTTTAAGGGGGAGAAAGTCTTGAGGTATTCTTTAGAAGAAAATGTTGTCTTTGCTGAAGTAAAAGACAAGGTTCGCGTCATTTTTTTTGATTCAGATGATCTATATACTCTGTCAGGTTTTGTCGGTAAAATCGTCACTTTGTCCCCTAAGAACCTTACCGCCGAAGAAATTTTATCTAAAATTGAAGAGAAATATAATGAAGAGCAAATTCCAAAGAGAGAAAAATTCAATGAAATCATCGATGCTCTTGTTAAACTAAAGATACTAAATACTCAGAAGTAAAACTTTGGTATCAAGCCCAGAAAATTTAAAGTATTTGGGAATTAAGACGGGTATCAGTCACTCTAACGCATGCCTCATTGATGTATCAAAAAAGAAGTCCTTAGTCAGAATTGAAGAGAGGCTATCTCGCAGAAAGTATCAGGGAGGTTTTCCTGCTCTCAGTTTAAAGTCGCTATTCGATAATGATAAAACCATCATCAATATACCCGAAAAAAATATCGCGACAAATTCGTGTACATCACATCCGCTAAACTTTGAAGAAAAGATACCTTCTTTTGGAAAGCTTATCCCCCAAGTTTCATGTCTTGAAAACCAGAAAATGTTATACCCTTCTCATCACTATTGCCATATGTTGTCTGGTTTATGCACTTCAGGTTGGAAAGAAGGTTATGTCTTAGTTAGTGATGGAGTCGGAAGCCAATTTAATGATTTAAGCGACAGCAAACAATTTGGAAATAATGGTGAAAATGAAACGCTGAGTTTATATCGATTTCAAGGCGAAAAAATAGAGCTAGTCTATCGAGAATGCTCTGTCCACAAAGTGATTTTAAAACACAATAAAGAGTATCCATTGAATAATGGAATTGGAAGTCTTTATATGAATGCTGCAAATGCGATTTTTGGTCAGTGGCAGGCTTCAGGAAAAGTCATGGGGCTTTCAGCTTACGGAAAGGTGAGTTCCGAATTTGGGCATTTGAATAACTTGGAACTTAATCACTATCTAATGGGTGATCAATTTGCAAATAATATCTCTCTTAATCTTGTCACTTCAAAAGAGTTTAAAAGATATGCAAACCTAGCTTTTGAGATCCAAAAAAGATTTGAAGAATATCTCTTTAATATTTTAAAAAAATGGGTTCCTAGAGGTTCGAACTTAGTCTTCGTGGGAGGGAGTGCTCTTAATTGCACCCTAAACGGTAAAATTAAAGATTACGCTTTATATACTCCGTCTAATTCCTGTGATTTTGGGATAGGAATGGGAGCTGCCATCTATAGTGCGATGAAAAATCATTCTATTGATGAAATTCGAAGATGTTTTAGTGATTACCCGTTTCTAGGTGGCTCATCTCAGAAAAATAAATTACAACAATCTAGCTTAGGTACTGTCCAAAAATTGGATATTAAAAATCTAATTGAAAAGCTCTGCGAAGGCGAGATTTTAGCGCTGCTAGAGGGCCGAAGCGAAATAGGCGCTAGGGCCTTAGGGCATAGGAGTCTTCTTGCAGCTCCCCATCTAGGTTATATAAAAGACAAGCTTAATTTAAAGATAAAAAAGAGAGAAGATTTCAGGCCATATGGGGTCTGTATTTTGGAAGATCGGGTGCAGGATTATTTTGAATGCTCAGAGAATTACCAAGCTCCCTATATGGATAGAGCTTTAAAAATTAAACCCAGCTATAAACATATTTTAAAAGATATCGTACACAGAGACGGCACAACGAGAATCCAAACTTTAAAAAGAGATGACTCAACATTAAGTCGACTATTACAGGGCATGGAACAGAAATCAGGTTTTCCTATCATGATAAATACTAGTCTAAATAAAATGGGAGATCCTATTTGTGAGACTTCAGCAGATGCAAAAGAGTTGCTAGAATCTGATTGTTTAAATTATGCGATAATAGACGGCAAACTTCATATTAAGGATCCGGGAAAAGTCTTTCATAGAATGAATTTAGATTATGAATTGGAGTTGTTTTCCGAAGAGATCAATCAAAAGATCTCTGAGTCCTTTGGGTTAGAATACCTTTACTTTTTTTATCCACATAAAGCCAATGAATTTCTAGTCCCTAAATTAGAATACAGTGAAGAGTATCGTAACCGAATCTCGGACTTAGGTATCAATATGAAGACAGCTCAGAATAAAGAATCAACTAATTGGTTTGGTGATTTGGAAGATCTCTATGAAGAAAAAGAATTTAATTCTAAAATTTGGATGCTAAAATTTTTAAAAGAAATTGGTTTGGAGAGAGTTGACTCTTATATAGCCAATGGAATTGATGAGTATCACTCAATCAAACAAAAAATATCAGCCTCGGTTTTTACCAAGTCTCCCTACCTAATGTCTGGTACTTCTTGTCAGATTGATGAAATACCTCGAGATGAAGATTTTCCACTGATCGTTGAGGCCTTTCATAAAAGAGCTATAGATTTTAGTAGTTTTGTACATGTTTCTAGTGGTAAGCAATATTTTTATGAGAATCTTGTCGATGAAAATGGCGGATACCTAGGTGGAAGAATGTATGAAAATCAAAATGATTTTTTTCAATATTTTAGTGATATTTATCCCATGGAAGAACTTGAGAGTGCCCATTATAAACTGGCCTTTGAGTTAAAAAGACGGGGAGCTAAACGAAATTACAGTATAGATAGCTACTTCATTAAAACAGGAGAATTTATACCTTGTTGCGATATTAACTATCGACACAGTATGGGAGAGTTTCTCTATCATTGTAGAAGATTTTTACCAAAAGATGGGATCGGAGAGTTCATTATTTCAAATGAAATAGAGGGAAAATTCTCTTATTCAAAAACAAGTAAACAAGGAATTATCAATCTAGCTCCTGAGGGCTCCAAATCAAAATCAGTTTTAATTTGTGCAGAGACTAGAGACCAATTAAATAAAATAAAGAAGCTTTTATGAAAATTATTCTGGTTTCACCGAAAAAACATTTTTGGAAGTCACTAGAGTTGATTATAAACAATATAAAAAATTCTCTTAATGACTGGAAGGTGGTTGATGACATCCAAGTAATTAATGAGGATGACACTGTGTTGCTGCTAAACGATTGCGATATTTGGGAAGATGTAATTAAGCATATTCCCAAAAAGACTAAGCTTCTCATACCCATTTTTGGGAATCTAACTATTGAAGTTAAAAGATGGCAGATTTTAAAAGATATTTTAGTAGATCGCGATATTAAATTTATTTGTGGTTCAAAGAGACAAGCCAATCAAGTTTCTTTTCTTTTAAATACTTCAGAGGTCTTTGAATGTGTTTTTCCCCTTCCTCCATTGGAAGTTAAGCCTATACATTCTCAGAAAGTCGAGATGATCTATGCCGGAAGAATTACTGAGCAAAAAAACGTACTTGAGCTGATGCAAAGTTTTCATAAAGTTTGTCGGCTTTTTGATCTTGATTTTATGCTGAATATTGCCGGAGATTTTCACGAGAGGGGACATCATCTACACGGCTTTAAAACAGAAAACTACCATAATGCGTGTAAAAAAATTATGGAGCAGAGTCAGTTTATAAAATTTCATGGAAATTTATCTCAAGCTAACCTTCACAAGCTCTATCACGCGTCTAATATTAGTGTCTCTCTTAGTACTTATCATGATGAAGATTTCGGACTAAGTATTGCCCAGGCATTACAGTATGGTCATAAACTAGTTTTGTCAGACTGGGGAGGACATGGAAATTATATAGAGCATTTTAACTCAATAGCAGTGCCCGTGAGTATCAGAGAGCGTGTGGCCACTCCTGATATGAATTCTTTTGAAAAAATGCTTGTGAATTTGGTTGCGCCAACAATTGTTGATTTAGAAGAGCAAATATTATTAGCTAAGAGCTATTTTAGTTTTGAGAGTTTTCAGGAAAATCTTAATTCTCTTATTGAAAGTCCATGGAATAAATTTATGGGGATATCAGAATTTTATAATAAATACCTTAAGATTTCGGAAAATTATTATCCTTTTCATAGAGACCAAGAGGAAAACCTTTATGATCCTATCTATCAGTTTTATCTAGGATAGACTTTGGAAGAGCGTCTTTTCTCCAGATGATTGCGTCAATCAAATAGTGACTAGTGGTTGGCAAAAATGCAATGGCACAAAAAACAACAAGTAAAATTTCCGAGGTATTAGGATCAACTCCATAATCAAAATGTTTAAATAAATAACCCTCGAGTCTTATTCCGAAATATATAGTAACGCAGAGGAAAACAATAAATCCTATTACCTTATAGGACTTGAATAAGCCTGCCATAAAAGATTTATACTTATCAAACGCACTTATGGGGTAAGAATAGACCAGCGCTAAATAGGGAAGATCATGAAAAAGCGGGAAGAGAGCAATAAGAGGAAAGCCTGTAAAACCAATCGTCCCCCAGGCAATTGTTGTGGAGCTAAAAATAATAAATTTACTTTTAGAAAAATGACTGTAAACACGCCATTGATACAAAATTGATATGGAGTAGATAACAACTGCTAGGCAAAATAAAACCAGACTAGGAGTTGAGAAAAAATCAGGAATCTTAATTAAGTCATATTGCCTCATCCACATGCTACCATTGGCCATCCTTGAAATTAATGAGGTGATAGTAATTACGTAGAGTGCCGCTATTTCTATTTGTTGAAAGCAGGGCTTGGGAGGTTTGTTAATATTGCTCGAATATTTATAAAATCCGTATTGCTGCCTTACAAAATGGATGGCCGCGAGAAATGCATGCGCTCTATATATTCCAAGTTTTCCGTAGTAGAAACCAATAAAAACATAAAGAGAAAATATAAAAAATGGTATGCTTCTTAAAAGCCATTTATATTTTTTAAGTGAAAAGGCTACGATAAACGAAGGCCAAATATGTCCCGAATCAATCATTTGAAGACCGATATAAATAAACGGAATTCCCATAATCCACTGTTCAGTTTTTAATGGAAGTAAAAATAAGATGATAGTTAGTAGTACGGGTAGACCAAAAAAGAAGATCTCTTTATGTAAACTTTGAAAAATGTATCTATCTGTTTTTATTGATTGTTCTCGCTTTTCTGATCTCTCCAATTATAGTAAATTGCAAATATATGGCAAATCTCGAAATAAAACTGCAAGAGCTCAATCTGTTGAATAGGTATGCTGATATAAAGTTGCCAAGATTTAACTCATACTTGGATGCACAAGACTATAAGCTTAGATTGGCTCGAGAAATTAAGAAAAAATGGGTCAGTTTTACGCCCACTGTCACTAATTCGAGTAATAAGGATCTCGTATTATCTAATTTAAACGTACACTATAAGTATCAACGAGAGGGTATTTATTCCTCCCTTGGTATTGATTATTATTTTGGATTTAAACCCGATTCTCAAAATGAATTTACGTTTACCTCAAGTGGACAATCGGCAAATAGCTCTTTGCTTTTTGCCCTTAATCGTTGTTTTAAGCTTGAAATTACTTCTGCTTCAACCATTTGGTATTATGAATCAAAGCTGGTTCTTGAAGCGTTCTCTGAAGACAAAAATAAAACCTCAAAGAAAATATTATTTCTGGACTCCTCAAAGTCATTAGATTTTACGAGTTTAGAAGAAGAGACTGAATATGATTTTGCGATCATCGATACAACCTGCTTAGCTATTGGAAGTGAGGAGTTAGGCGAGTTGTTTCAACTTGCAGACTCCCTTAAAAAACCAATTTTCTTCACGAGAAGCCATCTGAAACTTGATACACTGGGAACAGACTATGGAAATTTAGGGTCAATTTGCGTCTTTAGATCAAAATTAATCACCGACTCAAATGAAGAGCTTATCGTAAAACGTTATTTAGATTACGATCCCTTTTTTAATCTTCTCGTGGAAACGGGTGCGATCTTAGGAGTAGGTCTTAGTATTGATCAGTTCTATCCTTTTTTGGGAGACTCTCAGGTAAATGATCTAAATTTGGCGCGCGTAAATAGAATGAAAAATAATTATGATGTTTTTATAAATGGGATGGATGTGTCTTCTAATGAATGTTTCATTCAGGAAACTCCTCATAAACTATTTTTCTTTGTGAAGTATAAATATCCAGTCAAAATGAATGCTGAGCTTTTCTTAAAACTAAATCAAGCCTTCCAGTTAAATGGGAAGTACTGTGATAGCTTTGGTTTTGATTATATGACCCACGGGAATATTATTAAATATGAGAACGGAGATGATTATACAGTGGTAAGAATTACATGTCCGGATTATTCAACTGAAGATGTCGAAAAATCAATTTCTTTGTTAAATAAATATTTTAAGACTTTGTTCTCTTTGAATTAGCTGATATTGAAAGCAATTGAAATTCTGTCTTCGACTTTGGATTGGTTAGGGTAGACGAAATGAACTTGCCAAGCTGGAAATATGACAACTTCTAGTTCTGAGGGCTGATATTCTTTTATCCCATTAAACTTGAAAGAGCTTGGATCATGCTGATCAAAGCTAAAATATATTTTGCCATCCTTTTTAGCAGGATTGACTGAATTAGGATCTAATCTTAAATAAAGCACACCAGAATACCTGCAATCCACGTGAAAATGTGGGGGATTAAAATTAGAATGAGAGGCCATATTCACCCAGGCTGATTCAATTTCTCTTGAGTTCGCCTTTGAGTGATTAATTTCTTTAAAATAGCGTTCCAGACAAGGCTGCATTACTTCTTTAAATATCTCTAATCCATGTCTGTCCAAAAAAAATTGTGAGCCATATTCAAATCCACCAACAAGTTCTTCAGTGGCTTCAAAAGATAAATTGAGCTTTTTAGATTTTAAGCCTTTGACTCTTTCAAGAAGTCGCTCTCCATCTCCTTTAGAAATACGGTCTAGAAAGATAAAATGTTCATGTTTAATCCAATTTAATTTCATAATTTCTCAATCTCTAATTCGAAACTTAATTGCAAAATTTGTAGATCTTCCTTGAGGGGAGGTACAAACAATTGACTGCCTTTTGCCAGAAAAAAACATTTACCGGCATGAGACTCGCTAGAATTTTGCTTTGAGTGAACTTCTTTAAAAATCTCAATTCCTGGGAGGATGTTTATATCGTGTTTGAGAAGATGATTCTCTAGAGGTTTAGGTTTATTTTTTAAGATATACACTGAGACCTGACCAAATTGAGCAGGATAAAGTTCCATTGTCTTTAATTGATGATGGATTTCCTTTTTTTCAATTATCTTGCAAGCTTTTAAACGAAATTTTTTATTTGAGGCTTTTTCCACGAAAGAACTCAATGGCATGCTAAAGTATTCTGCCAGGAAATCTAGATCCAGCTGATCTATACCTGTTAAAATACTTTCTTCGAGGGCCCCAGTGGCGGAATATTGAGTATAGTCCACGGCAATCAACTTAAAAATTCTCCTTGTTATTCATTTTACCGGAATAGTGAGAGAGTATCATATTGCGCTATGTTGCTACCGTTTGCCAACTTTATGAGTCACTTTTAAAGGTAGATAATACGTTTTTCATTATAAGACATTAAAATTGTTTGTTTATCTAATGTTAGGGGGAGTTTTGATCGATAATAGTTACATCTAGGGAGTCTCAAATGAATAGAGTTTTAATTTTATTGGTAAGCTTTTCGAGTATAGCACTTGCTGAAGAGGTAAGCGGTGAGTGTATTCAAATTACAAGAGAGATGAGGATTGGGACTCAATGTTCTGAGTACAAGAATTCAGAAAGCTGTAGCGCTAATAGGTGTGTTTGGACTCAACCTCAGACTAGCTCTGAAACTACGAATAGCTCTAATCCAGAAAAAGCAGAGGGCGAACAAAGTTGCTCAGCAACACTTTCAATAGATGCTTCTGGAGATTTTAATATGTTCAGTCTAGACTATCCTATCCAATCGAGGGGTCATAACGAAGTATTGGGGAACGACGATGATGGTTTTATCGGATTCATGGCATTTAGTGCGCAAGTAGAAAATGTACCTTATTTAATAACTGTTAATGATAGAAGGATTTTGGAAGGGGCATCTAACAGGGCAAAAGCTTACTGGGGCGAAGTTACAGGTCTTGAATTAACAGGTAAATCTGGTCAAGAAGTTTTAGATTATATTTCTCAAAATAGAGAGAGAGCAGAAAGTGCATTGGATGAGCTTCCTTACGCGAGTGCTGAGCAAGTAGAAGGCATGATAGACTACTTTGAAGTTGTTAGAGAGATTGAAGAGATTACATCACAAGAGCGACTAACTGCAGAGGATATAAATAGAATGCGGACTTCATTGGCAAGTGAAGGGGATATGCACATGTATCAATTTGAAGGCAGGGGAGAATATCAAGCTCTTTGCGGTGAACCTACTGTTAGATGTTGTAATTATGCAAGAGATAATGTTTTGTCACAGACTTTATGCGGTAGTGTTGTAAACCCCGAAAGTAATATTCATACTAGTAGATGGACCCTTTTTGATGACTATAAGTGTAAGTTAGAAATCGTTGAGGAAGGTGAAGAATTAAGACCTGCTAAAGGATTATCAAATGTTGAAGCGAATTAAATATATTCCGACTTTTGTGTTATTTTCTTTTATCTCTCTTTCGCATGGCGCGAGTTCGCAGCTATATGAAGGTAAAATGATTTCATATAATGATAAAGAATTTAAAGTGAGCTTAATAAAAAAGAATGGGACAGATATCAAAAAACAAGAAAAATACTTTCCTAAAAAATATCTCTCTGAAGGACAACTTGAAAATATCTCTAAACTGGTTGGGAAAAGAATTAGCTTTAAAGTACCACTTTTAAAAAAATAGTTAGGATCTTAGTCTGTAGGCTATTCTATAAGTATTTTGTTTTCATTACTTCTTTGAAGCTGTGCTATCTGTCGAAAAGGTTGGGATAGTTTAATGGTAGCGATGGGCAGAGTTGAACTGCCGACCTTCGGGATATGAATCCGACGCTCTAACCAACTGAGCTACATCGCTATATTCAAGGCTTCCGATATTATTGAGAGGGGAGTTATATGTCAATAATTCTATACATTTAAAATGAAAGAAAATAGACTTCAGCCATGAATAAAACGAAGCTTCAAGATCCATATAGCTATCGATTTTTAAATCATCTTAAAAACTTTATTGAAGAATACTCACTATTTGAGAAAACTGATGATTTACTACTTGCTGTTTCAGGTGGACTAGACTCTATGGTACTATTGAAGGCAATTTCTGAGTTAAATAACTACGGATATTCCAACAAGATTAGAGTCATTACTATTAACCATGGGACACGTAAGTCTCAAAAAGATGAAGTTCGGCTTGTAAAAAATTATGCCTTCAAACTAGGTTTTAAAACGATAGTTAAAAATATAGAGAAATCATTGAGCGAAGAAAATTTTGAGGCGCAAGCTCGAATTGAGAGGTATCGAATCTTCCATAAAGTTTTATGGCCTGGTGAAAAATTACTTTTAGCTCACCATATCGATGACAGTTTTGAATGGACTTTACTCCAGCAGTTAAGGTCGAGCTCTTTAAAAGGTTCTCTGGGTATTCCTTTGAAAAATAAAAATATAGTAAGGCCATTTCTGTGCTTAACACGATCCCAGATTGAGACCTATGGGAAATTAAACCTCATCGATTTTGTGGAGGATCCTACCAACAAAGAAAATAGGTTTGAACGAAACTTTTTAAGAAATGAAGTTATTCCTCAATTTCAAAATCGACATGTAAAATATTTAAAGCATTATGTTTTTAGGCAGAACGAATTAGCAAGGGTTCTTGGGGTTCATCTCCTAGATCGAAAAAAATCTTCTTTAAAAATTATAAACTCCGATCATAGTTTACTCGGCTACAGTTATAAAAATGACGAAGACTTTTCAGGAATTGAGTCTATTTTATCGAAGGGTCTTAAAAAAATAAATCCAAAGTCCAGAGGTGTCACAGCAGAGCAGTTTAAAAGAATAAAAGCAGCTCTAAAAAATCATAAAAGAGGGCCTTTAACATTATCCGGGGGCGTAAGCGTATTTCTTGATTATAATATGTTTTTGATGACCACTAAAAAAGCCCCCAAGCTGAATGAGGTTGAGCTTGGGAATATAAAGCTTGAAGAGTTTGAAACTGTTTTAGACAGGTATATGTCAGACTCAAGTTTTGTGCTTAGTTTTCCTTTTTTCGTCCAGGTTCAAAGCCCTGGTCTTGACACTAGGCAATTCAATACCAGCTTTAATATTGAAGCTGTGAAGACTCTAAAAAAGAGTTCTAATAGCTACTACCCAGCCTTGAGGTTATTGCGTGAGTGGTCAAAAAAACGCAATAGATTCAAAAGCTTGTCTATAAAATTAATGCTGGTCAAATACTGATCAGACTTGCTTTAGGTCTAGGTAAATTCTAAAATATATGTACGAAGGATGTGTATATGAAGCGACAACAAAAAACTTTGGCCATGTGGATTTTGATTATTTTATCGATGGCTTTTCTCATGCGAGCGTTAGAACCTCAAAAACGCAATGTATCAAAGATCACTTATTCTGATTTCATTACTGAAGTGGAGTCCGGGAATATAGCTGAAGTTACTTTTCAAGGTGAGACAACTATACAAGGGAAGTTCGTAGACAATTACAAAGAAGGGAATACCTTTGAACTTGTTGGAAATACTGGAGAACAAACTTTTAAAATTCTTAAAGAGCAAGGAATTATTCCTAACTATAAAGAAACTGAAAAAAACAGCGTTTTCATGAAGCTCTTTTTAAATTGGTTTCCAATCCTTCTTTTGGTTGGAATTTTCATTTTCTTCATCCGTCAACTTCAATCAGGTGGTGGTAAAGCTATGAGTTTTGGTAAGTCAAAAGCCAAAATGCTAAATGAGTCCGATAAAAAAGTTACTTTTACCGATGTCTCAGGAGTAGAAGAAGCAAAGGAAGAGCTTGTCGAAATAGTAGATTTTCTAAAAGATCCAAAAAAATACACTAGATTAGGTGGAAAAATTCCAAAAGGTGTTCTTCTGGTAGGTCCTCCTGGTACTGGTAAGACTTTATTAGCAAGAGCGGTTGCAGGAGAAGCTGGAGTTCCTTTTTTCTCAATATCAGGGTCTGATTTTGTAGAAATGTTTGTAGGTGTTGGTGCTTCCAGAGTGAGAGACCTATTTGAACAAGGTAAAAAGAACGCACCTTGTATTATCTTTATAGATGAAATTGATGCCGTTGGACGTCACCGTGGACATGGAATGGGTGGAGGTCATGATGAGAGAGAGCAAACTTTAAACCAAATGCTTGTTGAGATGGATGGTTTTGAGTCTAATGAAGGAGTCATAATTATGGCTGCCACTAACCGAGTTGACGTTCTTGACCCAGCTTTATTAAGACCAGGAAGATTTGATCGTCGAGTTACCGTAGGCAGGCCCGACGTTAGAGGAAGACTAGGTATTCTTAAAGTTCATACGAAGAAAACCCCTCTTGATAATGATGTCGATCTTGAAACAATTGCAAAAGGAACACCTGGCTTTACCGGCGCGGACCTTGCAAATTTAGTTAATGAAGCAGCCTTAATTGCGGCAAGAGGTAATAAAGATAAACTTGAAAACTATGATTTTGAAGCGGCAAAAGATAAAGTTTTAATGGGCGTTGAGCGAAAATCAATGATGATTTCTGACGATGAAAAAAGAAATACGGCCTTTCATGAAGCTGGTCATACTATTGTTGGATTATCTTTACCTGGGAACGATCCCGTTCATAAAGTAAGTATCATTCCAAGGGGGGGAGCACTTGGTGTTACGGTCACTCTTCCAAACGAAGACAAGCTTTCTATGTCAAAAGAAAAAGCTAACAATGTAATCGCTATGCTGCTTGGTGGAAGAATAGCAGAAGAGATTATTTTTACCGACTTTACCTCTGGTGCCTCAAACGATATTGAACGAGCAACTGCTTTCGCAAGGCATATGGTTTGCGATTGGGGAATGAGCTCTGCTCTTGGTACCGTTAACTATTCAAAAAATCCAAATCAACCATTTGGATATGGAGCAGGCGCAGACAACTCGTCCTTCTCTGAAGAAACAGCTAGAAAAATTGATGAAGAAGTTGCAAAAATTATAAAGCGTAACTACGAGACCGCTAAGAAAATTCTTATGGATAAAAAAGATGTATTGGTAAGAATGTCTGAAGCGTTAATCCTATGGGAAACACTGGATGCAGCACAAATTAAAAAAATTATGAGTGGTGATGATATAGGTAAGCCTGTTATGAAAAAAGAAGGCCTTAAAGGTGAGCTTAAAAAAGAAAGCACTTCAGATGATCCAGATACGGGCAGTGAGGAACTAGATATGCCTGGAGATCCTAAGCTCTCACCAGCTTAATTTATGATAGTACGAAAAATGGGAGTGATTAATATCACTCCTGATTCTTTCTCAGACGGCAGCCAGTTTAACGAAAAGTCTGATTTCGAAAAGAGATTCAACTCGCTCAGGGAATGGGCGGATATTATCGATATTGGAGCTGAGTCAACAGCGCCTTTGAACGAGGCTGTGAACTTAAGTGAAGAGCTGGCTCGGTATCAAAATGTTTTATTTCCCTTATTGGAGAATGAAACTGATCCTAAAGTGACTCTTTCCATTGATACTTATAAGGTTGAAATTTTCAAAGAAATTTACTCTAAAATTCGTCAACACTGGCCTTCAACTAAAGTGATATTTAACGATGTTTCTGGCAAGCTAAGTGAGGAGTTACTCGATTTTTTAGGGGAGAATCCAGAGGTCAGTTATGTTTTTTGTCATAACCTTTGCCCTAGTCGCGATAAAACCAGTCAACACATGGACTATGCCGTAAAATGTAGTAAGTCGGAGTTTCTTGTAGGTATAGTTGACTATTTTGTAAAAGGGATAAGTAAGCTATCGAAGCATAATAATGAAATATGGATAGACCCTTGTTTTGGATTTTCAAAAACGAGAGAGCAAAATCACTACTTGATAAGGCATTTTAAAAGTTTTCTCTTGCAAATACCCTATGAGATTCCTTGTGTCGTTGGGCTAAGTAAAAAATCTTTTTTAAGATTTCCTAGTTCCTTGGATATCAAGACGAAACAAGGATTAATTAATGTTGAGCAAGTGCATAGTAATATTCTTTTTTATTTATTTCGATCACCTTTAAAACGTGAGCTGGTAGTAAGAACCCATGACCTTGCACCAATTGAAAACGCTCAAAACTCATTAAAACTCTTTGAGCTTTGATAAAAATTTAATACCATAAGGTTATGTTAAAGTTTGGAGAGATTGTCCTTAGAAGCAAAAAGCCAAGAGAACTTGCTGATTTTCTCTCCTTTATTTTTGATTCTCAAATAAGCTCCGATGTTGATGAAAATGATAATGACCTATTTAGATTAGATGTTTTAGGAAAAGAATTTGTTGTCAAAGAAGGTAAGCCAGGGGCAAACCCTGTGGCTTCATTTAGTTTATTATCCACGGAGCCCTCAGACATTGATGAATTAAAACAAAAAGTTGAGTTCTTTTATTACAAAAATAGCTCAAAGCACAAGGCCCCTCTTTTAGAAGAGGATTATTTATTTTTCTTTGATCCAGACAATAGATTGTGGCGGGTAAAGAGCCCGAGCGTTTCAGTAACGCATTTAGTTGATAAAATACATCAAGATGTAAGACACTTTTAGTTGTCAAGAAAGGTCGGTAAAATTAACATTTCCGCACTGACTTACAAGCCAGGGACTAGAAAACTTTAGGAAAAGGAACTTCCATGAAATTACTTTTTGTTTTTGCACTCGTTGCATCATTACCTTTATCTGCCTCAACTAAAGGCGTTAAGGTCATTTACGGAGAAGATAACAGAGTAGATGTTGTTGACTCTACAAACGCTATGTATGTTGAACTTTCGAAATCAACTGCCGGTATGGTTTCTAAAAGCGATATTGTTCCAGAAGGAAATGGAATGGTTAAGCTTAGAGGGGGATCATTATCTTCAAGAGGTATTTGCTCTTCTGAAAGATTCGCAACTCAACCAAGTGTAGCCAACTGCTCAGGTTTCTTAGTAGGGGAAGACCTATTAGTAACTGCAGGGCATTGTGTTCGTTCAGCTTCAGACTGTAGAAGATGGAAATGGGTATTTGATTATAAGGTCGAAAGCGAAGATCAAACTTCTGTAAGTGTAGAAGAGTCTTCTGTTTATGGATGTAAAGAGGTTGTAAACTCTGTACTTTCAAGAAGCAGCCAGGATGATTTTGCTCTTATTAAACTTGATAGAAAAGTCACTGACAGAAGAATCCTTGATTATAGAAGAAAAGGACAAATTTCTGTAGGTGAAAAACTTGTTGTTATTGGTCACCCATCTGGGCTTCCAACTAAGATTGCTGACGGATCAACTGTAAGAAGTCTTAAAACTAAATACTTCCAAGCCGATCTTGACACATATGGTGGAAATTCTGGTTCAGCTGTATTTAATGCTGCTACTGGTGTTGTAGAAGGAATCTTGGTTAGAGGAGAGACTGACTACGTAAGAGACAGTAGACAAGGATGTATGGTAAGTAATGTTGTTTCTCAAAACGCAGGGCGTGGCGAAGATGTGACTTATATTACGAATATTCCTGAACTTCAGTAAAAACAAAAACCCTATAAAAACTACCCAGCAAATGCGCTGGGTAGTTCTTTTCCATAACATCATCTTACATTAATTGACAGATTTTTGACTCACAGAGATCATTAAGTATTCGAGAATTGGAGAGTACTTATGAAGTTTATAATGAGTTTATTGTTGGTAATTAGCCTTAACTCAAATGCAGCGACGATTGCTGTTATTGATAGCGGTGTCGATACTCAACATAAAGATTTGGTAAATAATCTTTGGAAAAACCTAGTTGAGGTTGAAAATAACGGTAGAGATGAGGACAGAAACGGATATCCTGATGATATCTATGGATGGAATTTCGCCGAAGGAAACAATTTAGTTATCGATCGAAGGTATTTAGGGACATTTTCGGCAGATCCCTATCTCTTTTTTGAGATCCAAGGAAAAATGATGCTGGGAACAGCTTCTGAGGCTGAAATCCAGTGGTTGAGAGATAAAACTAAGGATCCTGCTTTTTTACAAGAAATGCAAAAGTTTGGAAATTTTGTTCATGGTACTCACGTAGCTGGGATTACGGTCCAAGATAACCAAGAAGGAAAAATTCTTTCGGTAAAGCTTATTCCTACAGAAGTGAATCCATTTTTTGAAGGACTGAAGCAGTACTCTCAAAAAAATGGCGATGAATTATCTCAGGAAGAAAAAAACTGGAGAATGCGAATCTTAAAAGCAGGACTTACAACTCTTGCTGGAGAGCAGATGAAGTTATTAGAAGAGATCGCAGCTTATGTCGGTGGGCATAATGCAGATGTGGCCAATGGATCTTTTGGGACAGGTTTTAACCAGGCTAAAATGATCACTGATAACGCATTTAGAGTTATATTTCAAAAAGATCCAACTGAAGAAGAAAGTGACGAGCTCGCAACATTCTTTTTAGATCAGTTAATTCTTTCAGGGAGACAAATGGTAGGTGCAGCTCAAGATACTTTATTTGTTTTTGCTGCTGGAAATGATGGATCAGATAATGATAAATACCCAACATCACCTACCAATATTGATGCTGACAATGTGATTTCAGTAGCTGCGACGTATAAATATGATTTTATTGCACCATTTTCTAATTATGGTGAAAAAACAGTAGATGTCGCTGCTCCAGGGATGCTTATTAACTCTCAGATACCAGGTAATGAGTACCTTAAAGTTTCAGGTACTTCTCAAGCTGCCCCGTTTGTAGCCAATATTGCGGCTCAGATTAAAGACACGAACAAAAATCTTTCTCCTAAAGATATAAAGAAAATTATTATGGGGACGGTTGATTTGAAAGGGTTTTTAAATGCAAAAGTAAAAGCTAAAGGAATAGTTAATATTGAACGTGCTCTTCAAGCTGCTCGGTTGAGTTTGGCGACAGATATTGATTCTGCTATTGGTGAAGCAAGAGTGAATGTTCAAGATGTTCAAACTGATAACACCAAAACTAATTTTGTGGATCTTTTGAACGTACAACCAATTCCACTTCAGTCAGTATTTAGATAATTTTTTAAAAATATATCATCTATGAGGGGGCCAGCTTTGGCCCCTTTTTTTGTATGCCTTGCATAAAATTAGACTTAACATATTAATTTGTTAACCTATACGGCGACACAAATTAGAAAGGAGACATTATCAATGGAAGACATTAGCTTTAGTCAGCAGCTCGAAGCGCTGACAGCGGAATTTGTTGGAACAGTATGGGGGCTACCATTAGTAGGTTTATTGGTAGGAGCTGGTTTCATCTTTACTCTTTATTTTGGTTTCCCACAACTATCACTTTTCAAGCACGCTATTGATATTGTGAGAGGGAAGTATGATAACCCGGATGATGAAGGTGAGATTTCACATTTTCAAGCTTTAACGACAGCTTTATCTGCAACGGTTGGTTTAGGGAATATAGCTGGGGTTGCGGTTGCTGTAGCAGTCGGTGGACCTGGAGCAGTATTTTGGCTTTGGATTGCTGGTTTTCTTGGAATGACAACGAAATTCACTGAAGTAACACTGGCTCTCAAATATAGATATAAGTCTGCTGAGACGGGAAGCGTTCACGGAGGCCCAATGTTCGTTCTAAGGACGGCCCTTAGAGAGAAATACTTAAGTTCAGGGAATATTCCTCTAGGAAAACTCTTTGGAGCGCTAGCATGGTTGTATGCTTTTTTTGTTATCCTTTCTTCATTTGGTGCCGGGAATATGTTCCAAAGTAATCAAATGGCTTCCATTATCAATCTTTCAACTGGGATTCCAGAATGGGTTTCAGGGTTAGTATTTGCTGTTCTTGCTTTTATTGTTCTGATCGGTGGGATTAAAAGAATTGCACAGGTTACTGAAAAATTAGTTCCAGCAATGGTTGTCTTGTATGTTGGTGGGGCCCTAACAGTTGTTATTGCGAACTTCGCTGAGATCCCAAATATGTTTAATATGATTTTTTCAAGTGCATTCGCTGGAACAGCCGCAACAGGTGGTTTTGCTGGGGTCGTTGTGAAAGAAGTCATTGTTCAAGGTATTAGAAGAGCATCCTTTTCAAGTGAAGCAGGAATGGGGTCCGCTGCAATGGCTCACTCTGCTGCGAAGTCCGATCCTATTCAAGAGGGGATTGTAGCTCTTTTAGAGCCATTTATTGATACGATTTTAGTTTGTACGATTACTGCTTTGGCCCTTTTATCCAGTGGTGTTTGGTCCGATGGTGATGTTCAAGGTGTGGATCTCACAGCTAGAGCTTTTGCTACAGTTATGGGTCCAGCTGGAAAGTATCTAGTTGCTTTAACAGTAACAATGTTCGCCTTTTCGACCTTGATTTCTTGGTCATACTATGGAGAGCAGGGAGTGACATACGTTTTTGGTGAAAAAGGAATTAAACCATATAGATATCTATTTGTGATATTCGTGTTTTTAGGTGCTATCGCAAAATTAAGTGTGGTTCTGAATATTTCGGATGGGGTCTATGGTCTTTTGGCCATTCCTAATATGATTGCCTGTTTCCTATTAATGCCTGTGGTGAAGAAAACTCTTAAAGAGTATAAGCATAAGCTTTCCACCGGTGTTATTAAGCGTATAGACTAATTTCAAGTAGTTAAAAATACATAGTTAATTGCCTCTCCGTTCTGGAGAGGCTATAAATCCCGCATGAATACTGATTTTTTGACCAAATATGGTTATGACTTATCTGATGAGGCTAAAACGCGTAATGGCTCCATTAGGGTCGTCGTGGGCATGAGTGGCGGTGTTGATTCATCAGTCTGTGCAGCCGTTTTGAAGGCTCAAGGTTATGAGACTATCGGCATCTTTATGCGAAATTGGGAAGAGTTAGATGAGCATGGAAGGTGTAGTGCAGAGGAGGACTACGCAGACGTTATTTCGGTTTGTGAGAGGCTTGATATTCCTTATTATTCTCTGAATTTTTCTGAGGACTATAAGAACCAAGTTTTCAAAGATTTTCTTAGTGAATATGAACAGGGGTATACTCCAAACCCTGATATTTTGTGCAATAAGGAGATAAAGTTTAAAGTCTTTTATGAGCATGCAAAGTCTTTAGGTGCAGACTTTTTAGCAACCGGCCATTATTGTCAAATTGAGTTTAGTAAAACAGATGGAAAACCTTTATTGGTAAAGGGTAAAGACAATAATAAAGACCAAAGCTACTTTCTGTATGCCATAGAAGGAGACGTTTTAAGTGACGTTATTTTCCCTATCGGCCATCTTGAAAAGCCTCAGGTAAGAGAGATAGCGCAAAAGTTAAATCTTTCAACTCGAAATAAAAAAGATTCAACCGGTATTTGCTTTATAGGTGAAAGAGATTTCAAAGGTTTTCTTACCCAATACATAAAAGAAGCTCGTGGAAACTTTGTAAACTATGATACGCAAAATATTATGGGCCCACATGATGGTCATTGTTTTTATACAATAGGTCAGCGCAAAGGTTTGGGGCTCGGTGGCCCGGGTGGACCTTGGTTTGTTGTAGATAAAGATAGTGTGAATAATATTGTTTATGTAGGTGAGGGGGAAGATCATCCCGCACTTTATTCTTTTACGCTAAAAGCGACCCAACTTAATTGGCTTAAAAAGCCTAGTTTCCCGATGAAGTGCAAAGCCAAAATTCGCTATCGTCAAAAAGATCAAGCTTGTCAGGTCGATATTGATAAAGATGGCTCAGTTACCGTTGTCTTTGATAAAGCGCAAAGAGCGATTACATTAAGGCAGTCAGTGGTATTTTATGATGATGAGATTTGCTTGGGGGGAGGAGTAATTAGCTCTCGAGGACCTAGCCAGGCAGAACGTTTACAAGGCTTACCATAGACTTGGATCATTAAGATCTTTAGTTTTCTTTTTATTGTCTTTTGGTTGAAATCCAATACATTCATTGCCACCGTTGGCTTGTTTTACTACGAGGCTTGGAAGCTGTTTTGACTTTATTTGGTAGGCTTTGCAGCCCATAGGCATTGCTGGATTATGTGTGACGAAAAAGTGTTTGCATTTTCTGCATTCAGGCTTCATTTCACTATTCTCTCGTATATTCCTTCCGAAATAAACAGGTATTATTTACCGTTAAATACTTAAGATCTACTTAAGCCTTGATCTTGATTATGTCAAAGTGTATATTGGACAAATGTTAATGAATCAAGTCAAAGAGTTAGAACCTATTAAGGTCGGTCTTATCGCTGACCATCCAAACATAGTTTTTGAAGATGTTCAGAAATCTCTTAAGGGTAAATTTAAACTAGAGCGAATTGAAGCGGGCAGTGAAGATTATCCTGACTGCGATATTTTCCTGTTTGCTTCTAACAAACCTGAAAAATTACTCATCCATGGAATTAGTCGAAAATTATCTCGCAAAAGAGATTTAGTGGTTATTTCACCTCACCATGAAGATCTTGAAGTAGATAGGCAAACGAGGGTTTTCTACTACCCTTACAAGTATGACATTATCATTAATCTTCCACTTATAGTAAAAACAGTTTTTAGTGCTGCTCAGGTAAATGCTTAAGCAGCTTCTTTAGAGTTGGCAGTTTCACTTCCTCTATCACCTGAGCGCTTTCTGTAGATCATTCTGAATCTTTCACCAAGATCTGGATATTTTGAAATGACTTCGAGAAAGTCATCTTTTTTAAATGTATAGAGATCGCAATAAGCTTTACTTTTAACGTCCGCATTTCGAATCGTATCTTCTAGTAGTGCTATCTCTCCAAAGAATTGACCCGCTTTAAGTTCGGCCACTACCTTTTCTCCTATATTAACTTGAACTTCACCATGTCCAATAATGAACATCTCATTTCCGATATCACCTTTTTGTATGAGATATTCATTAGGAGAGTGAAATGTTTGCTCAAGCCTTTCTGCAATCATTTTAAGACAAGGCGTTGAGCATTGTTTAAAGATATGGACCTCTCTAATGAGTTTGATCTTAGTATAAATATTAAGTTCATTTTGAAGGGCCTGTGGGAGATCTTTGATCATATTAAAGTCTTGGTCTGAGATATTTTTTTTAATGAGGTGGTTGTAAAAAGAAAATACCTGACGTTGGAGACTGGCAGGAATATTGTAATACTTCATATAGGAATGGAGATTTGCCATTTTTTCTTTTCTTTCTTCAGTGTATTTATCTGCGAGCATCATTAGTCTTGAAACTTGTCCAATGATGACCCCGTAAACACCGACACCTACCAACATTACTCCCATGGTAAAGAGTCTCTGGAGATTAGTATTCGGAGTAATGTCCCCGTATCCGACAGTAGTCAAAGTTGTAACGGTCCAATAGAGTGAAAGAATATAAAAATCTGTATCTCCTGCTACAG